>JGI26437J51864_10000016_pt1 | contig 65313 bp, 58 predicted proteins | sample FrelakmetLWP11LW_FD_51864 | JGI IMG/M metagenome (IMG submission 51864)
GCAACGCAAACAGCGCGTTGCTTGAGCTAGGCTATCAGGATTTAGCCCTTCGGGCGTGGAGTTGATAAAAAAATATTTTAATTATTCCGGCTTGCAACAGTTCCTATTTGCAAATGCTTGTGAACTTATTATGGCAACAACCAACGCTAAACACAGTGTTTTAATTTTATTCATAGATATTTACAAACACTGATCGCAAGGTATGATGGTATAAAGTACACAGCGGAAAATAGGAATTTGTAATGAATCCAGCATTTAAAGGGTTGTTTGATCCTAATAAAGCCGATTGTTTTGATCAATTGTTTGAAAAGCTGGATTGTTCAGCAAGGACAATTCAAAACAAATTATTTGAAGGGTGTGATTTTAAAGATTGTAATTTTGATAATGCTAGTTTGCTAAATTGTAGATTTATTGATTGTGAGTTTGCTCATTGTACGCTTAATACCATTGTTTTAACCAACAGCATGTTTTCAGATATTGTTTTTGATAACTCGAAATTGATGGGTGTCAATTGGGCGTTAGCCAAATGGTCGCAAATAAAATTATCTGGTTTAATAAATTTTTATTCTTGTAACATCAGTCATTCAGGTTTTTTCGGATTAAATTTATCCGAAATTAATATCCAAGAATGCAAAGTACATGACGTTGATTTTAGAGAGGCAGATTTATCGCGCAGCAACCTGACAAACTCAGATTTTTATCAAAGCTCGTTTGTTCGGACAAAGCTTGTTGCTGCAGATTTTTCAGGGGCAGTTAATTACAATATTGATATTAGAATAAACGATGTAAAAAAAGCTGTATTCACCTTTCCCGATGCCATCAATTTATTACAACATTTTGAAATTCAGATCAATGGCTTGCCGACTTCTCATTTTTGATTGTCGCTGCAATTCTTTCGCATCACTCCAACTATAACAGAGGTATTGTTAATATGACGCAATACTCGCTCAAGATGCGATAAGTTTTTTACCAATAAGTGCAATGATACCAAACAATAGCCACCACTGCGTTCACTCATTCCAATATCATCAATGCCTGCATGAGCTGAAGCAACTGCTTTAGTAAGTTCAGCTAAAGCCCCATGTTTGTGCATCATTTCTACGTTTAGGGTTACGTGAAAATTACCGCTTACATCATCTGCCCAACGAACTGGCAAGCATTTTTCTGGTTGTTTGCGTAACTTGGCCAAATTGGTGCAGTCTTGGGTATGAATGTCTAAGCCATGCCCCTTGTTGAAAAAACCTATAATTGGATCACCAGGAATGGGGCAGCAACAATTAGCAAAAGTAATCGCCATGCCGCTAACTCCATGAATTAACAAAGGATTGCTTTCTAAGTTTTGCGCAATTTCTGTTTGTTTTTCGGACATGTTGGCTACTTGATGTGCTACAAAAATAGCCAAATGATTTCCAAGTCCAATATCCTCATATAAATTATCCGGATCTTTTAGGTTGGTTTGTTTGAGAAAATTGTTAATTACTTCAGGATGAATTTTTTGGAAATCAAGTTTTAAATCCGAAAACGCCTTATCGAGTAATTGTTTGCCTAAAGCGATTAATTCACCGCTTTTTTGATTTTTTAGATAGTTACGGATATTGCTGCGTGCTTTACTGGTGATAGCAAAATTAAGCCAGGTTGGATTCGGTTTTGCGCTGGGTGAAGTAATGATCGAAACAATTTGGCCGTTGAGCAATACTGTCGATAATGGCAAAAATTTGCGATCAATTCGAGCTGTAATACAAGTATTGCCAATATCAGTATGTATCGCATAAGCCAGATCTATGGCAGTAGCGCCACGTGGTAATTCCATGATTTTCCCTTTAGGGGTAAATACGTAAACTTCATCGGGAAATAAATTAACTTTTACATTTTCAATAAATTCTAGTGAGCTACTGGTGTTTTGTTGCATCTCAAGCAAATTGTTAACCCATTGTTGTGCGCGGATATGAGTTTCGCTAGTTGTTTTATCGCCGGTTTTATATAACCAGTGTGCGGCAATACCATTCTTAGCCATTTGATCCATTGTCTGTGTGCGGATTTGAATTTCTATTGGAATGCCATAAGGACCAAATAAAATCGTGTGTAATGATTGATAGCCGTTGAATTTTGTGAGGGCAATATAATCTTTAAATTTACCTGGAACTGGTTTGTATAACCCATGCACTATACCTAAAGCACGATAGCAATCGTCGACAGATTGCACAATAATACGAAAAGCATGTACGTCCATGATGTTGGCAAGTGAAGTGCGGCTGCTTTGCATTTTTTTATAAATGCCATAAAGATGTTTTTTACGTCCTATGATCGTAGCGTTTTCTAAGGAACTTTTAATAAATGCATTGTTTAATTCTTTTTCAATAGCAGCCATTACTTCGGTATTACTACCATGTGCTTGTTCTAAGGCTGCTTTTAAAATCCGATAGCGACGCGGATACATGGCAGCAAAAGCCAGATTTTCTAGGGCAACATACATATCATTCATGCCGAGGCGATTAGCAATTGGAGCATAAATATCAAGGGTTTCCTTGGCAATTCGATAGCGTTTGTGTGATGCTACTCCGCTGATAGTTTGCATATTATGCCAGCGATCAGCAAGTTTAATTAAAATTACGCGGATATCGCGCGACATTGCCAACACCATTTTGCGAAAACTTTGCGCATGAGTTTCAGCTTGGCTGGAAGATTCAATTTTCGTCAATTTAGTGATTCCATCTACTAAATCAGCAACAGTTTGGCCAAACTGAGAAACTATTTCTTTTTTAGTTATTGCGGTGTCTTCAATAAGGTCGTGTAATAACGCAGCAATAATACTTTGGTAATCAATGTGCATGTCAGCCAAAATACAAGCTACAGCAATTGGATGGATAATGTAATTTTCGCCGGTATCGCGTTTTTGTTCTAAATGTGCTTCAGCAGCAATCAGATAGGCTTTATGGATTTGTTCAACTTGATCAGCTTCAAGATAATTTAGCTTTTTGTGGAGCTGTTTATAAAGATGCATGTCCGTTGATCAAGTTTTTTTATTCGCCTTCAGCTTCTGTGGTGGTTTTTTCTTGTGCTACTGGTTCTTCTTCTGCAGTGTTTTGAGTTTCTGCAATAATTTCTTTGGAAATTTCGCTAATTTCTTCTATTGGTATTGGAGGTTTTGGAGATGCTTTGTTGTTTTCGAGGATGTTGCTATTAATGAGATTTGCTGCAATTTCTCGTAGTGCAATAACGGTTGGCTTGTCGTTTTCAGCAGGAACTAGTGGGTCAGCGCCGAGAGCAAGTTGGCGTGCGCGTTTACTGGCAACCAATACCAATTGGAATCTGTTGTCAATGTTTTTTAAGCAATCTTCTACTGTTATGCGCGCCATAAATACAACCTCTTTTATATAATGTTTAGTGTTAGTTTTTTAGTAATTCGCTAATGAGCATACCATGTTTTTCTGTTTGATGCTCGTATTGCAATCTTTTGCTATGAACAATAGCTTTTAAGTCTTCCAGGGCTGTGGCAAATTTATCATTGATTACAATATAGTCAAATTCTTTGCAATGAGCAATTTCAGAGCTTGCAGCCGCCATGCGATCTTCAATGACTTTAGCATCTTCGCGTTTTCTTTTTTCAAGGCGGAGGCGAAGTTCTGTACGTGATGGCGGCAATAAAAATATGCTAATGCAGCTTATTTGTTTGCGAATTTGTTGAGCGCCTTGCCAGTCGATATCTAAAATGATATCAGTTCCGGTATTTAGTTGGGTTTCAACCCATTGCCGTGATGTGCCATAGTAGTGGCCAAAAACTTGGGCATATTCCAAAAACTCTTTTTGTTTTATTAGAGATTCGAAGGTTGCTGTATCAACAAAGAAGTAATCTTGATTTGCCATTTCACCGGTACGAATTGAACGGGTGGTATGGGAAATTGAAATTTTTATGTTTTCCTCTGTGGTCGCGAGCGCTTTTGTCAAACTAGTTTTTCCTGTGCCAGAGGCTGCGGCGACAATGTATAATGTACCTTTTGAATTCATATAGGCTTTGAGTGAAGTTTTTGATTGTCAATGATAATTAATTCTGCTCCGATAAACAAATATAAGTTATACTATTTTCTCTATGACAGCCAAAACTAAATTTATCTATACCTGTCAAAAATGTGGAGCTCAATACCCAAAATGGGCTGGGCAATGCTCTGATTGCGGTACTTGGAACAGTCTGGTCGAAGATGTTGTTGTTAAAGGCAATCCACGTTTTTCCGGATATTTAACGACAGCAGATGGCGTTACGTTACTTTCTGAAGTTAGCTTAAAGAATGGGCAGCGCTTGCCAACTGCTATTAGCGAATTAGATCGTGTACTGGGTGGTGGATTAGTGAGGGGCTCAGTGGTGCTTGTGGGCGGCGATCCCGGAATTGGCAAGTCAACTCTACTATTACAAGCGCTTTGTAATCTTGGACAAAACCATAAAGTTTTATACATTACGGGAGAAGAATCCCTACAGCAAATTGCAATGCGCGCGCGACGTTTAGAATTGCCGCAGGATCAACTAGTTTTGTTTGCCGAAACTCAAGTTGAAAAAATCATTACTACTGCAGCGCAAGAAAAGCCAGAGGTTATTGTTATTGATTCTATCCAAACTATGTATACAGAAGTAATTCAGTCAGCACCTGGTGGGGTTGGGCAGGTTAGAGAAAGTGCGGCGCAACTTGTGCGTTATGCCAAACAAGCTGGAGTAGCAATGTTCATTGTTGGACATGTTACGAAAGAGGGTACCTTGGCCGGCCCAAGAGTTTTAGAACACATGGTTGATTGTGTTTTATATTTTGAAGGGGATAGTGATAGTCGTTATCGTGTAATTCGTGCAACGAAAAATCGTTTTGGCGCCGTCAATGAGTTGGGAGTATTCGCTATGACCGACCGCGGTCTTAGAGAAATTACCAATCCTTCCTCAATTTTTCTTTCGCACTATAATGCACAAGTTGCTGGTAGTTCGGTGATGGTTACTTGGGAGGGCAGTCGTCCACTTTTGGTTGAGGTTCAGGCTTTAGTTGACGAGAGCCATCTTGCAAATCCGCGTCGGGTTACGCTTGGGCTTGATCAAAATCGCTTGGCAATGCTTCTTGCGGTGCTACATCGTCACGGTAGTATTCCGACTTATAATCAGGATGTTTTTGTGAATGTTGTTGGGGGGGTGCGCGTTACTGAAACTGCTGCAGATTTAGCGTTACTCCTTGCAGTGTTATCTAGCATGCGCAATAGGCCACTAGAAAAAAATCTAGTTATTTTTGGAGAGGTTGGTTTGGCCGGAGAAATTCGTCCAGTGCAAAGTGGGCAGGAGCGCTTAAAGGCTGCAGCAAAACACGGATTTAAAAAAGCAATCATTCCCAAAGCCAATGCTCCGAAAAAGCCTTTTTCTGACATTGAAGTTGTTGCCGTCGATAATTTAATCGAAGCTTTGCAGGCAGTACGGTGAGGTGCGAAAAATAGTTATTTATTGTTTTATTTTAAAAGTGTTGTAGTACAATACCCGTTTTCAATATTTCAATAAATTTAAGGAGCAGGCCTATGTTTAGAAAAAATCCTTCTATTTCTGATTTTGATCAAGAGCTTTGGGATGCAATTCAAAAGGAATTACTGCGTCAGGAAGAACATATTGAATTAATTGCTTCAGAAAACTATGCCAGCCCAAGAGTTTTAGCCGCTCAAGGGTCAGTATTAAATAATAAATACGCCGAAGGCTATCCGGGAAAACGCTATTATGGCGGATGTGAATATGTAGATATTGCTGAAAATTTAGCAATTATGCGTGCTAAAGAATTGTTTGGTGCTGATTTTGCTAATGTGCAGCCGCACGCTGGTTCACAAGCAAATGCCGCCGCATACTTTGCCTGTGTAATGCCAGGTGATACCATTATGGGTATGGACTTATCGGCAGGTGGGCATTTGACTCATGGTTCAAAAGTCAGTTTCTCCGGAAAACATTATAATGCTGTTACTTATGGTTTGGATCTAAAAACCGGAGAAATAGATTATGCCCAAGTCGAAAAATTAGCACGTACCCACAAACCAAAAATGATTATGACTGGTTTTTCTGCATATTCACGTGTTGTAGATTGGGAAAGGTTTCGGCGGATTGCAGATGAGATCGGTGCGTTTTTAATTTCCGATATTGCTCATGTTGCCGGTTTAATTGCAGTCGGTTTATATCCCTCACCAATAAAAATCGCAGATATAACAACATCAACTACCCACAAAACTTTACGTGGACCTCGTTCCGGTATCATTTTGGCAAAATCCAATCCTGATTTAGAAAAGAAAATTAATTCTGCAGTATTTCCTGGGCTGCAAGGTGGGCCTTTATGCCATGTAATAGCGGCAAAAGCGATTGCGTTTAAAGAAGCAATGTTGCCTGAGTTTAAAATTTATCAACAACAAGTAATGAATAATGCTAAAGTGATGGCTAAGGTTGTAATGCAACGAGGCTATGATGTAGTATCTGGAGGAACTGATAATCACTTGTTTTTGCTGAGTTTGATTAACAAAGACATTACGGGTAAAGATGCGTTAGAAGCATTAGCCAAAGCTAATATTACTGCTAACAAAAACTCTGTCCCAAATGATCCTCGTCCGCCAATGGTGACTAGTGGACTGCGTTTGGGAACACCAGCTATTACGACCCGTGGTTTTAAAGAAAGCGAAACTGAGCAAGTTGCAACTTGGATCTGTGATATTTTGGATAATATCAATAATCTCAAAACAATTGAGCGTATTAAAAAAGAAGCATTGGATCTATGTGCAAGATTTCCAGTGTACGAGAAATAAAAAATAGTTTTTATAACGTACAGCCTATATGCATTGCCCATTTTGCAACATTGATGATACCAAAGTAATAGATTCGCGTTTGGTTGGTGAAGGCAAACAAGTGCGGCGTCGGCGCGAGTGTATCGTTTGTGGTGAGCGTTTTACAACTTATGAAGTAGCAGAGTTGGCCATGCCGCGTGTGGTCAAGCGTAACAATGTACGCCAGCCATTTGATGAAGAAAAATTACGTCGTGGCATGCAGCGTTCTCTGCAAAAAAGGCCAATTAGTACTGAGCAATTTGAAGAAGCGGTGCAACGCATAATGCATAAATTGCGTACGGCTGGTGAGAGGGAAGCAGGTTCTCAAGTAATAGGTGAAATGGTCATGGATGAACTGCGTAATCTTGATCAAGTTGCTTATGTTAGATTCGCTTCGATTTACAGGAGCTTTCAAGATGTGAAGGCGTTTAGCGAAGAAGTTAAAAAATTACAAAAGAAATAAATCAAATGAAACCTCATGCTCGTCACAAAGCGCGCGCTTTGGTATTACAAGCTATTTTTCAGTGGCAGTTTGCTGCAAATAGTATAAGTGATATTGAAGCGCAATATCTCGCTGAACTTAATCCGAAAAAGGCTGATGCTGAATATTTTAGCGATTTGTTGCGCGGTACTATCAAAAACGTAGAGGCAATTGATGCGGTTATAACCCCATTTCTTGATCGTAAAATAAAAGAATTAAATCAAGTTGAATGTGCAATGCTGCGTTTGGCGGTTTATGAGTTAATGTACCGTCTTGATGTGCCCTATAAAGTTATTATTAATGAAGCATTAGAATTGACAAAAAAATTTGGTTCGATTGAAGGGTATAAATACGTAAATGGGGTGTTAGATAAAATTGCGCATTCTTCGCAGATTGAGGCAGTCAGGCCAGTTGAAAAAGCTGTTATAGAAAATGTGTCATAAAGAGCAGTAGTTTAAAAAAAACAATGTAGAAAGAAATATTTTTGCTATAATCGTATAAACAACCATTATCTCGCGAATATAATATAAATATGAACATATCAAAAATCTTGCTTATATGCTTTTGTGTTTTATCGTTAGTTGCTTGCGCTACTAAGGTTTCTGGTCCAGAGGCTTTTAAGAATTATACGGCCAAACAAATATTGGCTGATGGGGAAAAAGATCTAGCCAATCACAACTACAGGGAAGCAATAAAGCATTTTGAAGCAATTGATGCGCTTTATCCATTCGACCCAGAAGCTCAGCATGGACAATTAGATGTTATTTATGCTTATTATAAAGCAGATGATTATGCTTCAGCGCTTGCTGCCGCCGATCGTTATATGCGTTTGTATCCCGCGGGCAAACACACCGATTACGCTTATTACATGAAAGGCGTGGCCAATTTTGAGAAAAATCGTAGTTGGTTGCAAAAGATATATACAAAGCACTCAGAAGAGCTTGATCTTGCTAGTCTGCAAGAATCTTTTGCTGATTTTGAAACACTGATTAAATCGTTTCCAAAAAGTTTTTATGCCAAAGATGCAGAAAAGCGGATGCTGCATATTCGCGATTTACTAGCAAAACGTGAGTTACAAACTGCTAATTTTTATTTTGAACGTAAGGCTTATGTAGCCGCTGCCAATCGTGCAAGTTATATTGTGAAACATCTTGAAGGGGCTCCACAGGTAGTAGATGCTCTTAAAATCATGATAAAATCTTATCGGGTTTTAGGCGCTGATAAACAAGAAAATGATGCGTTACGTATTTTGAAACTGAATTTTCCTAAAGAGCTTATTTGATCGGTAGCCGCAGGCTAAAACCTGCGGTTATCAACTGATTACAACCGAAAGGATTATTACTATTTCTCTGGCATCTATCTCTGGCATCTATCTTTACCATTATGGCTTATAAGCGTAATCTTGGAAAGAAGATGATAATAGATCCAGATGATTGTAATAACTTGTAATAGTGATTAATTTTAAGGAGTCAACTTGATAAAAGAGCTAACGACACAAGAGGTTTCTGCTTGTTATGGGGGTGTTCTTGTAGAACACATTTCTGAACCGAGCGATGCTGCCTCAAGAGCAGCCTTTGTAGTGTTTTTGGGAAGCCTGAGCATGCCGTTGTTAATAGGCATGGATGATACAGCATTCAATGTGGCAACTTCAATCGTGTTATTGTCTGCTTTGACCATTTTTACTTACAAACATGAAATCGGTATGAAGCGTATGATAGACCCAGATGTTTCGTCCGGCGATTAATGGTTAGGCACCAATATGATAAAAGAATTAACAACACAAGAAATTAATGTTTGTAGTGGCGGTAAAGAGGAAAAGGTGGTGCCTGGTGATGGGATGGGTACGTCAGTTGGATACGCAATTGTTACTTATGTAACGCTTATGTTTGCTGGAAATATGGAGACCAAGCGTGAAATAATCTTTGCTGCAGTTGCCCTCCCTATTACGATGATTGCTTCTTATAAGGCTTGGTTTATAGTGTCACGCAACATATTCGACTATACACGAAGAGCTTTAGAATCTCATAATGTATACCAAAGGAGTCAATATGATAAAAGAATTAACGACACAAGAAATTAATGCTTGTCATGGCGGTAAAGAGGAAAAAATGCTACCAATAGAGGCGGCAGGCATGTCGCTTGGATGTGTAGCGCTCGGTTTTATAACGCTTGCGTTTGCTGGAACTCTGGATACTAAGCCTGGAAGAATCTTTACTGTAGTTGCCCTCCCTATTATGATGATTGTTTCCTATAATGTTTGGATTAGAGAGTCATTGTCTGGACGACCCCCCAACACATACACATTTGACTAAACATGGTATTGCTGGTACACCGCATTTACCTGGTACCAAAATATAAAGCCCATAGCAATAGAAACCACTGTGTCCCGTAGGTCTACCCAAATGTTCTGCCGGATTACTGCTTTTTCTAAATCGGATTCCGATAGAGAATAATAATAAGAGTCTCTTAGGGTATAACCAAAAGGTACTATTCCCGCAGATGTGTAGCTAAGGAAGGCATATCCATCGTCTTTAAACTTAGTCAAAGCTTTTTTCTTTTTTGTTTGATCAGATTCGCGCAGATAAGAAACACCCTCAAATGGTAGTTTGACTAATAACGTAGGTACTTCTATAGCAACTGCTGTTAGGATCTTAGAGATAGTTGATGGTTTATTATTTATGTGTGGTTTTAGGTAATTAGAAACCCCATAATAGAAAGCAGTGCTAGTAACATCTCCCGTATCTGCCCATGTCCATGTATCGCCAGTCACCAGGTTCTTGTAGTTTATGCTTACAATTTTTGCTGCTGCAGGAAAAGCGGTATCAGCCCCGTACCATGATGTACTTCTTATGGCCTCTTGTAGCTTAGGTGACCACCACGAGAGTTTGTCGAACCATTTTCTTGTATATTTATTACCAATAAAAAGGTTTAGCACCGCAGTTAATTCTTTTTCCTCGATGAATTTCACCCAGCCAAATTTCTTAGTAAAAAACTCGGAAAAATCGGTTCGGTCACTTGCCGCATAATATTCTGCTAGTACATCCGGTGTTAACCTGAGGGTTTTGGAACCAAGAGTAATAATAATGTACATAAGATCACCATTCTTGGATCCTGAGGCCTTTGCTATTGCTTCTTTGATGCCGTAGTCTACTCCCCAGGAAGTAGGGGTGGTAATAATTTTATATGTAATCTGATAAGCTTCAACTGGCTGTTTAGATGGGTTGCTAGTGTCGGTGTACGTCTTGCCATTATCGTTTTGTTCTTCTAAGGCTAGTTGATAGATTTTACTTCCTGGCAAGTTTTTTACTTCTTCAGAATGTCGCTTACTATAGCTTTCGATTAAGGCATCCATTTTTTTTAGTTTGTCCATTTCTTCTTGAGTTATCTTATCAGGTGTTCTTGTTGTTTCTCTTGTTATTGTATGTTCTTCTTGAGAGAAAATAGGAGCAGCAGTAGTGCTTGNTTGGTTGGTTGGAGCTAAGTGGCAGATTTCACTTGAATCGCAATAGCCTTCGTCTGGTTTTTGTTCTCCTAAAGCTAGTTGATAGATTTTACTTCCTGGCAAGTTTTTTACTTCTTCAGAATGTCGCTTACTGTAGCTTTCGATTAAGGCATCCATTTTTTTTAGTTTGTCCATTTCTTTCTCATAAATTATACTGTCTGGTAGATCTCTTACGTAGTTGCCATATTGGTTTTTATAGTCTTCAATTTTTTTATCTATAGCAGTTAATTTCACTGGTTGTTTAGATACGTCGCTAGCTTTAGTGTTTTTGTTTTCTTGTTGCTGCTTAGCAATAACTAAGTCAGATAATATATCGCTATATATATAGGCAGATGGCGTTTCTTTATATTTTGTTGAAAGAGCCTCTATTTTTTTGCGACCTATTTCCCGTAAGCCTGATGATGATGTATCTTTTGTTACTCCAAGGTCTTTAAGATTATCTATAACGACAATTTGTTGTTGCATTGGACTCATGTTTTCTAGGCCAACTAATGTTTCCAGTACAGGAAGAGTCCCAAATTTTTTAGTTTCATCTGTATCTGCAATAGATGTGCCATAATTTTGCATCATATCTGCGAAGCCGGATATAAGCATACTTCCGGCCTCGTACATTAAATGAAGATAGTAAATACCGGTTTCTATAACTTTATCTGCATCAGCAAGATGACTGACCAGATGGTTGACTAAACCAGCATGTATTTTGACCAAATCTCGAGGGGTTGCTTTTTTATTTATTCCGAAATAACCTATGAGGTCAGGGGCTTTTATTTTTACTTTCGGCCCTATATTTATGCTTATAACATGCAGTGTTTCTGTAGGTTGATACACGATATCTGGATCACGTCTTACTGGTTCCACCATATGTCTATCGAACCCTTGGATATTGCTAGTGCGTTTGAGATTGGTTATGCCAATTTTAAATTTAATCCCAATATAAGCGCTAGTGCGTCTTGGTTTGTCGTGTTGCACACCTGCTTCTATGCTTATCCCATCCAATATTCCTAATAGACGCCCGGTAGGTTTTGTATAATCGTAAGTAAGTCTGGCTCTGGGGCCAGCAACTGTTTTTGTGTCAGGTGCGGCAAAATAATAACCACCGGCATAACCAGTTAGATTATCAGTAATCGCATAGCCTAGTTCTAGGTCTGCTCCTGGAAGAGATTTTTCGGTACCCTGTTTGGTTGTTTGTGTTTTAGTCACCGTTGTTTCTGAAAAATTAAAGTCTGGAATGGTCTGTGTTTGTAAAGATGATGGTAGTGGTTTTTGTGTTACCCCGATCGGTTTATAGATATTTCCCCCAATAAAAAACTTATTTTGCCAATATTCAAAGCCGAAGGTTAATTGATTAAAAAAGTTTCTTTCTGCCGTTTTTTTTCGATCGAATGCTCCATAAATACCAAACATTTGCTCAGTATCGGAATATAGTTTTCTGTAACCAAGATGGGCATTGCCTTCAAAAGAGCTGCCGCTGCGATCAAAGAGTCTCAAATCAGTAAACAGCAACTGATCGTCTTTTTGGAGTAGTGGAACAAAGAGGTTGTAAATACCCGCTACAGTTGAATTTTGATTAAAATATTTAACCCCGCCTATTTCAAAATAGGGTTGGTATTTGTTTTCTGAAGAAAAAAGTTTATTTTGGTTAAGCTTGTGGTAGTTTGGGGCGTTAGCAGCAAATAAAACAGAAGGGAAAAATAGGGAAAATAAAATAGCTGTGGCAAATAAATTGCTACCTTTTTGCGGAAGTAATAATCTTCTCGTACCAGGTTCAGATATTACTTGCATGGAATATCAGCTTGCCTGTTCCTTTTTTTTATTTGGCTATTCAGCCGCAGCAATGTTCCATGTATTGTTGCTGGATTGCTTCGCAAAAAACGCTCGCAATAATAGCGCTGAATGGTCGCCCTGCCGGATTTAATTATAGCCCTCAATTATTAAGGAAACCTTAAGTATGTTCTTTTTGAGTGCTTTTTTTATTTGATAAATTTGAGTAAATAGGATATTTCGTAAAAAACAAATTCAAATAAGCATAAAAATTTAGTATCATCGCCAGCAACCTTAGTTTATTATCATTATTTTATGAGGAATTTTTATGCCATTTGCCCTTAGCCTTGCATTGATTTGCGCAGTAATAGCGCTTTTATATGGAGCTGTTTCTAGTAAATGGGTTTTGGCGCAGCCAACCGGAACTGATCACATGCGTGAAATTGCGCTTGCAATTCAACAGGGGGCATCAGCCTATTTGCGCAGACAGTACACTGCGATTGGCGCAGTTGGCATAGTGTTATTTTTTATTATCGGATTTGTGCCTGCGCTTGGATGGTCTATAGCGCTTGCGTTTGCTGTCGGTGCAATACTTTCGGGAATGGCCGGTTTTATTGGTATGAATATTTCTGTTCGCGCTAATGTGCGCACTGCTGAAGCAGCGCGTAGTGGCGGCTTAAGCAAAGCTTTAAAGGTAGCATTTCGCGCTAGTACGGTTACTGGGCTGTTAGTTGTTGGGCTTGGTTTGCTTGGAGTGGCTGGCTACTTTGCAATTATGCTACAGGTTATCCCAAGCAACGAATCTATTATCACTGCAATTACTCCGCTTATTGGTTTAGCATTTGGCTCTTCTTTGATTTCTATTTTTGCACGGCTTGGTGGCGGTATTTTTACTAAAGGTGCGGATGTTGGCGCCGATTTAGTTGGCAAGCTTGAAGCTGGCATTCCAGAAGACGATCCGCGCAACCCAGCTGTTATAGCAGATAATGTTGGTGATAACGTTGGTGATTGTGCTGGGATGGCAGCAGATTTATTTGAAACTTATGCAGTTACCATTATCGCAGCAATGTTGGTTGGAGCTATGCAATTTAATGTTATGGATATGGGGGCGGTGCTTTATCCATTAGCTCTCGGCGGTTTCTCAATTATTGCTTCAATTGTTGGTTGTGCTTGTGTGCGTGCTCGTACTGGAAAAACTATTATGAGTGCATTAATGCGCGGTTTACTTGTCGCTGAGGTTTTATCTTTGATAGCTTTCTACCCAATAACCATATGGTTGCTTGGCGATATTGGTTTGCAGGATCCGACTTTGAGCGTCATAAATATTTATTGTTCTGCTGTAGTTGGATTGGTGTTGACTTATCTTTTGGTTTACATTACTAAGTATTACACAGCAACAGAACACTCTCCAGTACGCCAAATCGCTGCCGCATCAATGACTGGACACGCAACTAATATTATTGCTGGTATTGCAGTTTCTTTTAAAGCAACCGGTTGGCCAGTAATTGCAATTTGTAGCAGCATTTTTGTGTCTTATGGATTAGCTGGTATTTATGGTGTTGCCATTGCTGCAACTGCGATGTTGTCAATGACAGGAGTTATTGTTGCTTTAGATGCTTATGGTCCCATTACTGACAATGCTGGCGGCATTGCAGAGATGACACATCTACCCCAAGAAGTACGCAAAATTACTGATACTCTTGATGCTGTTGGCAATACAACAAAAGCTGTAACCAAAGGGTATGCTATTGGTTCGGCGGGTCTCGCTGCATTAGTATTGTTTAATGATTACACCCATGCTCTTGAAAATGCTGGGCAAATAGTTTCTTTTGAATTATCTGATCCATTGGTAACAATTGGCTTATTTCTTGGCGGTTTAATCCCCTATTTATTTAGTGCTATGGCTCTTGAATCGGTAGGACGCGCTGCGGGAGCTATCGTTAAAGAAGTGCGTCATCAATTTCAGGAAATTGCTGGTATCATGGAAGGTACAGCAAAACCAAATTACTCTCGTGCAGTTGACCTTTTAACTAAAACTGCAATTAAGGAAATGATTATTCCATCTATCTTACCAGTGCTTGCCCCCGTTGCCGTCGGTCTTGTCTTGGGGCCAAGAGCTTTAGGAGGTTTATTGATGGGAGCAATTATCTCTGGGTTATTCCTGGCTATTTCAATGACCACTGGTGGTGGTGCCTGGGATAATGCCAAAAAATATATTGAAGAAGGAAATCACCATGGCAAAGGCGGTGCTGCACATAAAGCTGCGATTACTGGAGATACTGTTGGTGATCCATACAAGGACACTGCTGGTCCAGCAATAAATCCTTTAATAAAAATTATTAATATTGTAGCCCTTTTAATTGTGCCGCTATTTTAAATAATAAACTGATAGCAACAGGTTGCACAAATTGGTTTTTAGGATTAATTTGCTTCTTTGTGAGCAAAAAGGTCGGGATAAGGCCAATGTTTTACAAGTCGAGCACTTTGTGTTTTGAAAATGCTCTTTTAATTAATTATAATTTTTTTAAATGAGGAGTAAAGACATGGGCTTTTTCACTAAATTATCCACTCTGTACAGTCCACCACCACATATTGAGCAATTACCTCACGAAGTGGTAGATAGTGAATATAAAAAACATCGGCGTATGGTTTTTTCCGGTATTTTTTTGGGTTATGGTGCAAGCTATTTGATACGCAATAATTTTTCTTTAGCTATACCATATTTGATCGAACAGGGCTTTACAAAAGGTGAGCTTGGATTGGCTTTTTCAGCGTTGGGTATTGCCTATGGATTTAGCAAATTTTTAATGGGAAATGTTTCAGATCGCAGTAATCCAAAATACTTTTTAGCTACAGGATTAATCATTTCTATCATAGTTAGTTTTTTGTTTGGATTTTCCGCTTGGGCATGCAGTAGTGTTATAGTAATGTTTACTTTGATATTTGTTAATGGATGGGTGCAAGGCATGACCTACCCGCCTTGCGTCCGAGTATTGGCGCACTGGTATACCATTAAAGAGCGTGGCTTGGTTATGGCTTTTTGGAATGTCTCCCATAATCTGGGTGGTGGACTAGTGGGAGTTGCGGCAATTGCAGGAATGTGGATTTTTGGTAGTTGGCAAAGTCTTTTCTATTTTCCCGCTATGATCGTTGCAGCTGTCGCTATATTTGTCCTCATAACAGTTAAAGACACCCCCCAATCGGTTGGGTTGCCTTCCATAGAAGACTATCACAGCAAAAGTTACTTAAAAAAACAGGCTGCTGAAGTTGCTAAAAAAGAAGTTGAAGAAGAGTTAACCGCCAAAGAGATTTTTTTCAAACATATTTTCAATAATAAAGCTATTTGGATATTGGCTATTGCTAACATATTTGTATATTTTGTTCGTTATGGGGTTCTAAATTGGGCGCCAGCCTATCTACACCAAGTAAAACATTTTAATTATAAAGGACAAGGGTTGGCATACTTTTTATATGAATATGCTGGTATCCCATCCATGATGTTATGCGGGTACATAAGCGACAAGTATTTCCGCAACAGAAGAACTCCTATAATTGTTATATGCATGGTTCTGGTTATTTTTGCTATTTTGTTATATTGGCTTAACCCACCAGGAAACCCCTTGATTGATTATTTCGCTCTTATTTCTATAGGATTTTTAATTTATGGTCCTGTTGTCTTTATTGGCATGCAAGCTGTAGATGTTGTTTATAAGAAAGCGGTAGGAACAGCCACTGGATTGACCGGCTTCTTTGGTTATGTATTCGGCACTGTTGGCGCTACTGCCCTTTTAGGTTACGTGAGTTGGAATACTGGCTTTATTATGCTAATTACAGCATGCGTTCTGTCAGTTATTTGTTTGATTCCTATTTGGAATGTTGGTGGAGAAGACTATAAAGTGTCTCATCACAAAAAACATGATGTTTTAGAGATCCCACCTCAAACTCAATAATAGTGAGTGGCGCATAATGCTAGGACTCACAACGTGTGAGTCCAGGTTCTTTACCCAGGCTCGCGACTCTCAAACAACGCGAGTCTTAGCCTAATTTTGAATTTGTTCGAGCTTAATTTGTCTAATGTTAACAGACCCTAATAAACCCTAATAAACGGAGATATTGTGCATATGAATAAAATTAAAAAAATATTGTTAGCCGCCTTTTCTTTATCTTTAATTGTCAGCATAAATCAAGCTATAGCAGCAGACTTTAACTTTAGTGAAGAGCCGCAGCAAATAATCGATGCGAGAGCTATGCTAAAATCAAAATCAGATAATTTAGTGGCAAAATATCATGAATCAAAATATTTTGAACTTAGATTGCTTATATCAAAAGTAAATTCTAACGTAAATACAATTAGGTATGCAGAAGTTATGCAATATGATTTTGTTCTGCTATCTGAGGATTTCCTGCAGATTACTGCTGTATCAGCAGAAGAAAAAGAACAAGCCATTAACGAAAGAATACGAATATTAGATAAAAAAATAAATGGTTTTCAAACGGCGTTAGATTTTCTTGTAAAAGATTCTGATCCCTCAGCGATAACTCCTGATGATGTGAAAGATTTTTTCCATTCATCATTTGAGTTGTCTATAGGTATCTTCAAATTGGGTAAACAACAACTAGAGGCACAATTATCCAAAGTAAAAGAAAGTTCTGCTATCAAACAAGAGCTTTAAGATAGAGATAATTCCAAGGAGGTGTTGTGGTTAAATTTATTCCAGTGGTTTTGACTATAACTGTTTTTTTGTTTTTTACAAATGCTGGTGCGGCTAATACGCAACAGGAAGTGTATTTTGTAGATAGGCCGTTGCCTAAAATTGTTGCGGAGCTTGAAAGTATAGGGAAAACGCCGAAAGAAATTCAAGATCATTTAAAGGAAACCTTAGTAAAGTTAACTCCAGAATTAGCACAGGAAAAACTTGGGATACGATGGATAGACAATGATCTTCGACAAGATTATTTAAAAGATCAGATAAAAAAATTTATAAAAGGGGCCGATGGTGTGGAGAAACCATTTGCCTGGCCGATTGTTTATCCTGATGTTGCCATATGTTATATGGGTCCAGATGCAGGATATGCTTTATTTGCAATGGATGATATTCCGATAGGAACTATTATTGCAGAATATACGGGCAGTCATGTTAAAAATAAATTACGTGCTGCTGAGGGTGGTGTTTATCGTGCTGGTGGTGGTTCTGTTTATCCTTTTACCGAGCCTTTTGATGCAATTAATGACGCCGTATTCTCTGACCGTGCTGACGTTTGGGAAAAAGCTGCTGCGGAGATTGAAGAAATAGATCTTGATCTGTACAGTAAATCTCCAATTATTGAAGAGAAAGTCAAAAACTTGCTTCAGGAGCAAAGTGTCAAAGAAGTTATGAATCTTGAGGGTAATGCCGCCATTTTTGCTCAACCGATATTAACTTTCAATGCATTAAAACGTTTTGGATATAGGTTCTTTTATGATGATGATAAGAACCCCCGAGTATTTTGTCTTTCTGAGCTTGTAGCGCTTGGCAACAGTAATGGAGATGCACACGTAGTTTTACTGGCCAATGCAGACATTAAAATGTTTGAACAAATATGTTTTCCCTACGATATTAGGCATGGATATATGCCTTTTGAGTGGCAGCAACCATATTTGTTTCATAAAAATGGGGATATGTTTTCTCATGATGAATATCAAATATCGCTCAAACGAGTAACGCTTGCCGATCTATCTACTAGGCAACTAATTTTTTTGTATCCCAGATCTGAAGATGAATTAAGGTTGTTGGCCAAAACATGTGAAACCAATATAATGAAAGATTTATCTGAGAGTGGTGACTATCGCGATTGGATGAAAGGTTTTGTGATAATACCTGTTGATAATGGCTTGGCATTTACAGCTACTATGCAGGCATGGGAGCAGCAGATATCAAGAACAGAGGATAGAATAATTATTACAGGAGCTATTATTAGAGATGAGAAGCGACAAAAGAACGAGCCTTTTTGGGAGACTGAGAAAGATGATAGCCTATGCAACTTGCATCTTAAGAAGCTTGAGAAGGAATTGTAGTGTTTTGTTCTCTACTTATAAAATCTTGAGAGTATTGAATCCTCGTCATTTATTTTAACAAAAAAAATCTTATGAAGAACGTTTTTCATGTACAGAAGGTGGTTTTTTATTCGTTATTTTACGTGTTTTGTACGTTTGGAGCACAATCTTGGGCTGCAGAAAAAAATTGTTATACCAAAATGAGCGAGGTTCTTGGCTGTTTTTTACAGCACAATGACGGTGCTTATAGGTATGAATTTATATCAGAAAACAAAGATAATCCAAATGTGACGATCCGGATCTATATATTGTATTCACAAAAATGGCCGGTAAAAAAATATACAAATATTCCAAGTACAATCTGGCGCCACAAATTAGTTTTTTATATTCCAAAGCAAGTTTCTTACAAAAAAGCCCTGTTATATGTAAACGGTGGCTATAGTAAAAACAAGAATGGATCGGATGAGTTTTTTGATTCCAAAGAACACATAGATTACATAGGTATTGCGGTAAATAATAAAGCTCTGGTAATAGAGATAGAGGACGTGCCAAATCAATATTTATTTTTTGATGGTGTCCCGAAAAGAGAAGACCAGATCATGGCTTATACGTATAAAATGGTCATGGATAATCCAATGCAGAATGCATATTTGGCTGGGCATTTGCCCATGGCAAAAGCAGTAGTAAAAGCCATGGACGCTAGTCAAGAAATCTTAAAACAAGAATATGGTATTGATATAACAGGATTCGTTTTGTCTGGAGCATCAAAAAGAGGATGGGCGGTTTGGCTTGCAGCGCTTGTTGATGAAAGGATCCAGGCAATTGTTCCTATAGTGATAAATATACTCAATACGCAGAAGTCTATATCCTATATTTGCGAAACTTATGGCGGTATTTGTCCACCAGCTCTAGGTGATTATGTAAAAGAAGGCATAACGCGAATGATTAATACACCAGCTGCCACGAAGCTTATGCAGATTGAAGATCCATTTAGTTATTTGGGTAGTGATTATGATAGTAAATATAAAGAACGGCTTGCCATACCAAAGTACATTATAGCTGCTAGCGGCGATGACTTTTTTGTCCCAGATTCATCGAAGTGGTATTTCAAAGGGCTGCCTGGCGTGAGTAATTACATTAGGTATTTGCCTAATTCCATGCATTATTTTAAAGGCAATGTGATTAGCAATTCCACCAACAGTCTACAGTCTATAAATAAAGCGCTTGATTCATATTTCTATTTTATTTTGAACGGTATTCCTTTACCGAAAATTCATTGGATCTTGCATGATAATAAGATCGAACTTACCAGTTCCTTAAAACCTCAGGAAATAAATTTATGGGTTGCTAATAATGAAGAGACAAGAGACTTTCGTTTTATTACTTCTTACTCTAGGTTTCATTTACTCAACAAAAAAATTCGTTCCTATTTTTCCCTTAATCTTTGCGATAACTGTTATACAGAAGAGATAGTGGATTTTGTTTGCGAAGAAAATGGTGTTTGTAAAGTTGACATTCCTTTGCCCGAATTTAAAAATGGTTGGCAAGCATCTTTTGCTGAAGTGCACTATAATATTAATAATATTCCTTTTGTTGTAACAACTGAAGTTGATATAGCGCCAGACGTGATGCCGGTAGCATTGAACAAGCAAGAGTTGTAAGGATTTTGTCGATAGCCGCAGGCTAAAGCCTGCGGCTACCTGCGCGAACCTGAAATCTAACGCCATCCTCTAGTCGCATTGCAGTCAAACTCTCGCCATACACACAGCCAGTGTCCAAGGCAAAAACATTTTGTTCGTCTGCTACTCCATTCAAAGCTGCCCAATGGCCAAAGAGAATTTTTACATTTTTAGTTTTACGCCATGGAATTTTAAACCACGGCAAAAAATTTTGTGGTGCTGTGTCAATTCTACCGGAATTAATAAACTCTAATCTTCCTTGTAAATCACAAAAACGCATCCTGGTAAAAGCATTGGTGATAAAACGCAAACGATCCCAACCCCTTAAATTATTGCTCCAACTATTTGGTTCATTGCCATATAGATCCCTTAAAAAATCAACATAGTTTTCTCCTTGTAGCACCGCTTCAACTTCACACGCGTAGGCAATTGCTTCGTGTAATTCCCAACCAGGATAAATTCCAGCATGCACCAAAACAAAATTCCGATCAACATCGCAATAAAGTAAAGGCTGCTTGCGCAACCACTCAATTAATTCCAAACCGTCGGGTGCAACCAAAATTTGTTCAAGATGTCCAACTTCGAAATCAACAATCTTATTATAATAATTTAATAAATGTAAATCATGATTTCCCAAAACTATTTTAGCGTTTGGCTGTTGTTTAATGAAACGCAAAACCTCTAATGATTTTGGTCCGCGATTAACCAAATCACCTACAAACCATAAGTGATCGTGCTTGCGGTCATAATTAATGACACGAAGCAAATGCTCCAATTCATCAAAACAACCTTGAATATCTCCAATACAATAGGTCGCCATATGTGTCTTAATAGTTTAGAATTCTTTTTAAATCTTGAATGTCTTCAACAAACCCAACTGGATTAAATGCAGCTAACTGTTCCTTTTTATGGTGTCCATAACAGACTGCTAATGCATCAACTTTGGCGTTTTGTGCAAACTGCATATCAAAAGTTGTGTCGCCAATCATAAGAGCGTCTTTTGGTTCATACATTAATTCATCAAGCAATGTAATTAACATATCAGGATGCGGTTTGGGAAAACAATCATCAGGAGAGCGGGTGGCGGCAAAAAGATTTGTTATTTTCGCCATATTTAACGCTATTTCTAATCGTGCTCGCGGTTTGTTAGTGGCTATTGCCAAAGTAAAACCCTGTTCTTTAAGATGGGTTAAGGTTTCAATTGCTCCTGGAAAAAAATAAGTAGCGAGTTTTTCTTCATTGCAGTAGCGGTGAAAAATCTCGTAAAAAACAGCATAATTTGTGTTGGGAAACAATTGTTGCTGGATCACTTCCAAATTCAAGCCAAAATGTTTGTTAATCTCTGTAGTGCTTGGAACAGCATAGCCCAAGTCCAAAGCTGCTTTTTGTGCTGATTCTACGACTAAGCCACTTGAATCAACCACAGTACCATCCCAATCAAAAACTAAAAGATTATAGTTTTTCATGGTTATCCTGTGCATCTTTAAATGTCAATATACTTATCGCCGTAATTGTAGCAAGCAATATAAACAAACCAACTACGTAATTTGGTTTTTTGAGCACTTCATAAATATAATTTGCCGCTAGCGGAATCAGCGCTGCGATAGTATAGGCCATATTGTAACTAAATGCAGTTCCCGTGTAGCGAATCGCAGTGGGAAACGCTCGCGGGAGTAAAGCAAAGTAGCTGGCAGCCATTGCAGCAGTAAAGGTTTTGCCAAGGGCAATAAAACAAAAAAGCGCCCAGCGCGTTTCTAATTGCAATAATGAAAAAAGCGAAAAACCAAAAAGAATAAATATTAATACGGTTACAAAAAATAAGATTTTTCTTCCAATATAATCAGAAATCCAACCAAAAATCGGCAATAAAATTGCTGACCATAAATAGCCAAAAGTCATAGCCAAATAAATATCAGAAAAGTGATAATGGTAAATATCGTTTAAATAAACTGGCAAAGCCAAAAAGAAAGTAAGAAAGCAAGAAGGAAATAACGTGAGGCCAATAGTGTTTAAGATTCGCCAAATATGATCTTTGCCAAAAAGTGTTGTTATTTTAAACGCAGGTTTTTTTAGGGCTAAAAATGCTGGTGTTTCTGGTATGTGCTTGCGAATAAAAAAGCCAACTATTGCTAAAAGCCCCCCCAATAGAAATGGTAATCTAAAACCCCAGGCAAGCATTTGTGCGTCTGTTAAAAACTTTGTGAGGAGCCAGACAATAAAGGAGCCTAAGGTTACTCCAAGTCCAACAGCTGAAACCATAAAACCAAAGTGAAGGCCATGACGTTTTTCATGAATATGCTCTGAAAGAAAAGTCACCGCTCCTGGTATTTCCGCACCGCAAGTAATTCCTTGCAAAACTCGACATAAACTAAAAATGATAGTGGCTGTTAATCCGATGGCAGAAAAATTTGGTATCAGACCCATCAGAAAAGTAGCAAATGCCATCCACAATAAAGTATTAGAAAAAACATTTTTTCTACCAAAGCGATCGCCAAATATACCAAACACAAAGCCGCCAAGAGGACGAATAATATTGCCAACAGCAAACACCCCGAAGGTGGCAAACAGAGCGGCGACATGGTTAGAGCTTGGAAAAAATTGTTGACTGATAAAACTGGCAAGTAAGATGTAAATAACGAAGTCGTAATATTCGAGGCCAGCACCGATGCTAGTGAGAATGGTAATTTTAGATTGCTTCATAGTTCAATTAATGGGCTGTTGCAATCTGAATTCAAATGATGATTTTTTAACAGTAACAGCTCCGAAGGAGATAAATACTGATAGCCCAGCCTAAACCGAGTGTTGTTTGCGAGGTGCAGGGCTGGGAAAGTTATTTTAGATTGTTTCATGCTTGGTACCTGTCATTTAAGGATCGAGTCCAGTTAAAAGCGGCCGCAAACTATATCACATTAATGCAAAAGTTCAAGCTGGTTAAAATCTGGTTATCAATCCAATTGCTTGATTGTATTGATGATGTTTTGATTTGGTATATACCACAAAAATTAAAATATTTTTATTGAGTTTACAAATAAAACTCCTACAATGCACAGTAGTTTTTCGCCCAATGAAACTTTTCTAATTATAAATGGTATTAAAGAGGAGATAATCATGGCCGTATTACCCGATCCAAAATCTCATGCTGACTGGGAAATTGCTCAGGCAGCTGAATCTCAAATGAAATCAATCTATACTTTAGCTGACGAACTTGGAATTTTACGTGAAGAATTATTACCGCATGGAAACTACGTTGCAAAAGTAGATTATCAAAAAATCTTAAATAGATTAGCTAATAAACCTGATGCGAAATATATTGATGTTACTGCAATAAATCCAACACCGCTCGGCGAAGGAAAATCAACTACAAGTATTGGTTTAGTTCAAGGTTTGGGCAAACGTGGTAAGCGACCAATTGCTACTTTACGTCAACCATCTGGTGGTCCAACCATGAATATTAAAGGTTCTGCTGCTGGTGGCGGACTATCGCAAGTTATTCCTCTTACGCCATTTTCTTTGGGTTTAACCGGCGACATTAATGCAATTATGAATGCGCATAATTTAGCAATGGTTGCTCTAACCTCCAGAATGCAACATGAGTTTAATTATGATGACGCTGAATTAGCCAAGAGAAAACTGCGTCGATTGAATATTGATCCACATAATATTCAATTTAATTGGATTATAGATTTTTGTGCCCAGGCTTTACGCAAAATGATTATTGGTATTGGCGGCAAGATGGAAGGGTTTATGATGGAGTCTGGTTTTGCCATTGCGGTATCTTCAGAAATCATGGCGATTTTAGCTTTAGCTTCTGACCTTAAAGATTTTCGCGCAAGAATGGCAAGAATTGTTGTCGCCTATGACAAAAAAGGAAAGCCTATTACTACTGCGGATCTTGAAGTTGATGGTGCAATGACTGCTTGGATGCTAGAAGCCTTAAATCCAAATCTTCTCCAAACCATTGAAGGCCAACCGGTCTTTGTCCATGCTGGTCCATTTGCTAATATTGCTATCGGCCAATCTTCGATTATCGCGGATAAGGTGGCGGCAAAACTTGGTGATTATTTGATTACTGAATCTGGTTTTGGTGCAGATATTGGGTTTGAAAAGTTTTGGAATTTAAAATGCCGTTATTCTGGGGTCAAACCAAATGCTGCGGTAATTGTTGCTACAATTCGTGCTTTGAAATGTCACGGCGGTGCGCCAATTCCAGTTCCAGGACGTCCAATTCCTGAAGAATACAAAGGTGAAAATATTGGTTGGGTTGAAAAAGGTTGTGAAAATCTAGTACATCATATTGGTATAGTTAAACAGGCCGGAATTAATCCAGTTGTATGTTTAAATGGATTCAAAGATGATACCAAAAATGAAGTAGCTGCGGTTAAAAAAATAGTTGAAGCAGCTGGCGCCAGATTCGCTTGGTCCGAGCATTGGGAGAAAGGTGGTGAAGGAGCTTTAGATTTAGCGGATGCGGTAATTGATGCGTGTAATGAAAAAAATGATTTTAAATTACTTTATGATTTAGATATGCCAATGAGCCAGCGCATAGAATTAATTGCGAAAAATGTTTATGGTGCTGATGGTGTTGATTATGCAGAAGATGCACGCAAAAAATTAAAAACAATTGAAGCCGATCCTGAACTGAGTAAGCTTGGAACCTGTATGGTTAAAACTCATTTGAGCTTAACCGAAGATCCAAACAAAAAAGGTGTGCCACATGGCTGGCGCTTATTTATAAGAGATTTTTTGATTTACAAAGGAGCTGGTTTTGTATGTCCAGTAGCTGGTGCTATAAAACTAATGCCAGGGACTTCATCTGATCCTGCATACCGTCGTATCGATGTCGATGTGAATACCGGTAAGGTTACGGGGCTGTTTTAAAAATTAATTGCTTGGGCGGTAGCCGCAGGCTTTAGCCTGCGTATTTGGATTGGTACCATGCCAACCACGCATGGCTAAAGCCTGCGGCTACCAAAAATGCCAGATATTTGTGGGTAATGGACAGGGCTTTAGCCTGCGTTACCGATCAAAGGAGAGACATTATGACTGTAAAGAAAACTGTATTCAATGCTAAACATCATGCTTTGGGTGCCAAAATGGTGGATTTTGCTGGTTGGGAAATGCCCCTTTATTATGGCTCGCAAATTGAAGAACATAATATGATTCGGCGCGATGTTGGCATATTTGATGTATCGCACATGAACATTCTTGACGTTGAAGGCAAAGGCGCCCGTGAGTTTTTGCGCTATTTATTTGCTAACGATATTGACAAGCTCAAAGTTTTTGGCGCCGCGCTTTACAGTTGTATGTTGACTGAAACTGGCGGTGTAGTTGACGATTTGATTTGTTATCGTAAAACCGAGCAAGATTATCGTGTTGTTGTGAACGCTGCTACACACGACAAAGATGTTGCCTGGTTTAAGGAACAAGTTAAAGGGTTTGATGTGAAGTTAACTGAGCATACCGATTTTGCAATGTTAGCAGTGCAGGGGCCAAATGCTCGAGAGAAAATAAAAGCAGCGTTTACGCAAGAGCAAAACAAAGCCGCTGAAAATCTAAAAGTATTTTATGGTGTTGAGGTTAATGGTTGGTGGATTGCGCGTACTGGTTACACCGGCGAAGATGGCTATGAAATTATGATTCCCCAAAATGAAGCTCTAGCATTTTGGGATAAATTAATAGCTGCTGGGATCAAACCAAGTGGTTTGGTAGCTCGTGACAGTTTGCGTTTAGAAGCCGGAATGAGTCTTTATGGTTCTGAAATGGATGAAACAGTAACTCCACTTGAATCTAATTTAACCTGGACCGTTGCGTTTGAGCCAACTGATCGAAATTTTATTGGCAGAGAGGCGCTTGAAGAGCAACGCCAAGCTGGAATACAGCGTAAACTGGTCGGTCTGGTACTTAAAGAAAAAGGTGTGCCGCGAAGTCATCAAAAAGTTATTGTTCCAAATATTGGCGAGGGCGATACTACAAGCGGTGGTTTCTCACCAGTATTAAATACGGGTATTGCTTTGGCGCGAGTTCCCATAAATACCGGAGAAAGTTGTTTTATTGTGATTCGGGATAAACAGTTGGCTGCGCAGGTTATCAAGCCTCCGTTTATTCGTAAGGATAAGAAAAGTTTTTAACATACAGAAATGCTTCCCCAGCCCAGCTCAAGATCCGCGCTGTTTGCGGGTCGCAGGGCTGGGACTTTATTTAATAATGTAATTTTAAAAAGAGGAGGGTGTTATGGCTAATAAGAAATTTACTAAAACTCACGAATGGGTAGGTATAGAAGGCGATACAGTTGTTATTGGTATTACCGATCACGCACAACACGCACTGGGTGATATGGTATTTGTAGAGTTACCGGATATTGGAGAGATAATTGTTGCTGGTAAGGAATGTGGAGTCGTCGAATCAGTAAAGTCAGCATCTGATGTTTATGCTCCGCTTAGTGGAGAAGTGATTGAGATTAACGATGTTGTAGTAGCCACTCCCGACCTCTTAAATAAAGATCCTGAAGCAGAAGGATGGTTGTTTAAAATAAAATTATCCAATCCTAAAGAACTAGATACCCTTATGGATACTAAGGCTTACGAAGTATATTTAGCAGAAACCGCTCATTAGCAGGAGGTTACAATGCCATATATTCCCCATACCGAGCAGGATACAAAAGAAATGCTTGCTCAAATAGGTATCAATTCTATTGATGCTTTATTTTCAGAGATACCAAAAGATTTACAAATTTCTGGCCTAAAAAATATTCCAGAAAGTATGACCGAATTGGAAGTGGCTAGATTAATAAATGAGCGCGCAGCCAAAGATCATGCCGGACTGAATTTTATTGGTGCTGGCGCTTATGAACATTATGTTCCAGCAGTGGTAACAGATATTATTAGTCGGGGCGAATTTTTGACTGCTTACACTCCGTATCAAGCCGAAGCGAGTCAAGGCACTTTGCAAGTTATTTACGAATATCAAAGCATGATGTGTCACTTGATGCAGACGGACGTTACTAACGCTTCAATGTACGATGGCGCGTCTGCTCTGGCTGAAGGTGTTTTGATGGCAGTACGTTTGCATAAAAATGCTAAAGCAAAAACTATTTTATTACCGCACGCACTTCATCCTGCATATCGTAAAGTAATCAAAACTATTACCAAAACACATAATCTTGAGTTGGTAACAATTCCTTATGACACGCATGCAGGCAATATAACTTTGGATGCATTAAAACCATATGTTGGCAAAGATGTTGCTGCTTTAGTAATTTCGCAACCAAATTTTTTTGGTACTTTGGAAGATGTTGATGAGCTAACAAATTGGGCTCATCAAAATGGAATATTTGTTATTGCTAATGTTAATCCGATAGGCGTGGCTATATTAAAAGCTCCAGGAAACTGGGGTGAAAACGGTGCTGATATTGTTGCTGGAGAAGGTCAACCTCTCGGAGTTCCTCTTTCTTGTGGCGGCCCATATTTTGGTTATCTGTGTACAAAAAAAGAATATCTGCGTCAACTTCCAGGAAGAATTGTTGGCCGTACTATAGATAAAGATGGGAAAATTGGTTTTGTTTTAACTATTCAAGCACGAGAACAGCATATTCGTCGCGCTAAAGCCACTTCAAATATTTGTTCCAATCAGGCATTACTGGCAACTGGAGCAACAATTTATATGAGCTTGTTGGGTGCAGAAGGTATGCGACGAGTTGCAGAAACCAGCCATGCTAATGCCAAATTGTTACAAGAAAAACTGCTCAAAATAAAGGGCATTGAAGCAGTGTTTAATCGTCCTTTTTTCCATGAATTTGTAGTGCGTTTCCATAAACCGGTAGCAGAAATTTTGCATAATTTAGCTGCTCATGGAATTCAGGGTGGTTTTGATTTAACTTTTGAATATCCGATGCTTGGTAATAGCTTGCTTGTTTGCACTACTGAAACCAAATCAGCAAAAGATCTTGAATTTTATGTGCATCAATTGGAGAAAGTGCTATGACAAAATTAATTTTTGAAAAATCATGTCCTGGTCGTAGAGCTGTGTCGTTGGCACCAAAAAAAGCTGCAAAAACAGATATTGCAGCCAAATTTTTACGAGAAAAAACACCGCTTTTACCAGAAGTTTCTGAGCTCGAAGTGGTGCGACATTATACTAGATTGTCACAGAAAAACTTTTCAGTGGACACACATTTTTATCCTCTTGGTTCTTGTACGATGAAATATAATCCACACATTCTGCAGAATTTAGCGAGTGTGCCAGGTTTTGCTACGCATCATCCTTATGCTTCGGAAGAATCGAATCAGGGATTTATGCAATGTATGTATGAATTGCAAGAATATCTAAAAGAGATCACTGGTTTTCAGGGAGTATCGTTGACACCAAGTGCTGGAGCAAACGGCGAATTTGCTGGCGTTGAAATGATTTATGCTTATCACAAAGCGCGTGGTGATCATGCTCGTACTGAAATTATTATTCCAGATGCGGCTCATGGCACTAATCCTGCTTCTGCTGCAATGTGTGATTATAGCGTGCATGAAATTCCAACTCTACCTGATGGCGATGTCGATCTCGAAGCCTTAAAAAAAGCAGTTGGTTCTCAAACTGCAGGTATAATGTTGACCAATCCATCGACTCTTGGAGTATTTGAAAGAAAAATAAAAGAAATTGCTAAAATTGTGCATGATGCCGGTGGCCTACTTTATTACGATGGCGCTAATCTAAATGCGATTTTAGGTAAAGCCCGCCCAGGCGATATGGGGTTTGATGTAATGCACATGAATTTGCACAAAACTTTTGGTACCCCGCACGGCGGTGGTGGACCAGGGTCTGGACCAGTTGCGGTTAATAATACTTTGTTGCCATTTTTGCCAGTTCCTATTGTTGACAAAAAAGATGATAAATTTATTTGGCTCACGGAAAAAGATATTCCGCAGACTATTGGTAGGCTTTCAGCGTTTGGTGGTAATGCAGGAATTATGCTCCGTGCTTATATTTATATTAGATTACTTGGGGCAGCAGGACTTGTTCGTGTGGGCGAGTATGCAACTTTAAATGCTAATTATCTAATGAAAGTTTTACAAAAAATTGGGTTTACTGTTCCATACCCAGAGCGGAGGGCTTCACATGAATTTATTGTAACCCTTAAGCAAGAAAACAAAGACTTCGGTATTTCCGCAAAAGATTTTGGTAAGCGTTTACTTGATTATGGTTTCCACGCGCCAACAACTTATTTTCCGCTGTTGGTTCCTGAGTGTCTTTTGTTTGAACCAACAGAAACTGAAAGCAAGCAGGAGATTGATGCGTTTGCTGAAGTTATGGCAAAAATTTTAGCTGAAGCAAAAACCAATCCTGATCTGGTTAAGAATGCTCCATACACAATGCCGGTCAAACGGCTTGATGATGTGAAAGCAGCAAAAGATATGAATTTTGTTTGGCAGCCGTAAAATTGAATCGGCATTTTTGGTAGCTGCAAGCTTTAGCTTGCGTAGTTAGTTTGGTACCATGCCAATAACGCAGGCTAAAGCTTGCGGCTACCACAGATATAACAAACAATAAATTACGCTCAAAAAATAGTAGTTTTAGTCATAATCACACTTTAGCTTAAAAAATTAATTTGACTTATAAGAAACCTATATTTACAATGCCAATTCCATTTTTAGCCATATGCAGAAAATGGACAGCTGGCACTGGTACTTGCTTATTCAGACAGAACTAGGTAATATGCTTGCGTTAGTTGATTAGATTTATTGTCCATTTTTTTCGAAAAATATAGAGGAAAATTTATGAAAAAACTTTTAGTTGTTAGTGCAATTGCTGTGCTAGGTTTAACATCAGTAGCTTTTGCCGGTGGTATTCCAGAAGAGATGCCAGCTGCTCCAGCCGCCATTGCTTCTTCAGATACTGGTATTTATCTAGGTCTTAGTGGTGGTTTTGGAATGACTAACTGGAAGAATGTTGAGTCCGCTAACCTTCCTAACCGCAGTGTTTCCAAAGACAATGGTGTTGTAGGGCGTGTTTTTGCAGGTTATGATTTAAACAGATACTTTGCAGTTGAAGCTGGATATTCATACTTCTTTAATAAATCATCTTTACAGGACAGTGGTGTAGAACGTAACAATTTCAAAACACAGGCAATTGATTTGTTTGGTAAGATCAAGGCTCCGGTTGTTGAAAATTTTGATCTCTATGCTAAGTTGGGTGCTGCCTACTTGATGAGCAATGTTAGTGCTTCTACTAATGCTGTACTTAAAGACGGTAATATTCGTAACTTTAGCGTAGCTTTCGGTGCTGGTGCAGATTACTACATTACACCAAACGTTATTGCTAATATTGAGTGGTTGCGTATAGCTGGTCATCCGAAAGATGATGCTGGTATAAATGAGTTCAACTATCAACCAAACACCGACGCTTTCATGGTTGGTTTAAGATATAAATTTGATCTTTAATTCTTGAAATTTTAGATTGAATTTGTAAAATAAAAAAGGCGGAGTAAAATCCGCCTTTTTTATTGCACGATCATAATCTGTGATTCAAGTTCTTTGTACAGGGCAAAAAGTCATAAAATTCCCTTCTGACTGTACCGACAAAATTTTATAATTATGTTCAGACTAAATTGTCACGCCCTTTCAGAGCTTAAAATATTTGGGGCGTCTTTCTTGAAGCTCCCTTCACTGCTTCGCGGTCGGTAGTTCCAAGCTATAACTATGACGGTTACTTCGTAATGTTTGAACCTACCTATCTGGTAAACTATTCTGATCGATAAATATTTTTTAACTTCCCAGCCATCTGTATGCAAAAGCAATAAATTTAATCTAAAAAAGATCTACATTTAGAGTACAACATGAATTACAAAATAAGCAGGTGCAAAAACATTACGAAGTAATTGTAACAGTTATAGCCCGGGGTGACCTACACTGAAAGTGTGACGGAAACCCCGGGAAAGGATGTCTCCCAAATATTTTAAACTCTGAAAGAGCGCAACAAACTCTAGCTCGATGTTTTATATCAGCCAAATTTATTATTTTATTTTAATGCGACAGCTTTACCCAACCGCATTTCAGTTATTGAGCTATTGTTGCTCTTAAAACCCCGTAGTTATCCGTTCCTGCGTATATATTGCTACCCAGAGCTTGTAATGCAAATACACTTATTCCTATATCAGTATCAATGCGAGTCCAGGTTGTTCCACCACCATAGGCGTAAACTCCACCATCATCATTTCCGATATTGCCAACCCCTGCATATAGCTGATTATTATACAAGCAATGAGCATTCACGGATGAGCCGTATAGTACATCAGTAATATCTTCCCATGTGGCGCCATCGGTATTGCTAATTCTGAAAGCTACGTTGTCTGGGTTAGTGTTTGAATCACATCCAGCGTATAAGTAATTATCACTGGGGTTGTATTGTAAAGAAAGTACGTTTTGATTTGCTAAATTAGTCTCGTCTAACGGGCTCCCCCAATCTGTTGACGTTGTCAGAGGATTATCGCCGCTGAAAACTCCACCGGCATAGCCCTCACCGTAATAACCAGATGAAGCCCAATATGTATCTGCACTTGAAGTTATAGCATTTGTCCCCCCACCGTAATCACCCATCGACGGTCCATTAGCATATACCCATTGGTCTAAAGAAGTGTTAAAAGTATAAACTCCTCCACCAATAATAGTAGTATTATTTTTATTACCAATTCCAACACTCAAAACATTGTTATCCACATTGAAAACTTCTGCAGACCCTTCCCCTTCCAACCCATTACTTTTGTCTTCCCATGTTGCATTAGTAGAAGAAATATCAATCCTAAAGACAATCCCTGTGGTAGTAGATTCCGTTCTAGAAGCGGTATCATAAGCAGGTTGCCCATTATCATACACCCCAGCATATAAATAATTACCAAATACAGCCACCGCATTTATATATAGATTTGGATCTAGTCCATCGTTGGTAATTGGTATCCAATTTGCTCCGCCATCGATGCTTTTAAAGACCCCGTCGCCATAAGTTCCTGCATATATCACGCCAGAGGTGATTTTAAACAAGGCACGAACGTTCTTGTTTGTAAGTGTATTGCTAACTAAGGTCCAAGTTTCTGCACCAGTAGATATCACAGGAGTTGTCGTGTAAATCCCACCACCACCATATCCATATCCATCCCCACTGTCTTCTCCACCACCTGACGGTGCAAGTCCGGCATATAATGGAGCAGTATTTGGAGTTGAATATAAAGCGTATATAGCTGAATATTGATTTCTAAATCCTAAAATTGTTTGTGTCCATGCTGTACCAGCGTTAGGATCGATTTTGTAAACTCCATAATAATTAGTTCCTGCGTACAGGTTTCCGTTAATAAAATATAAAGCATAGATATTTGTATTTTCTAAACCTGTACCAAAGTTTTCCCACATTGCTGTCCCATCAGTTATGCTACCTATGGGGATTCTGGATACCCCATATTGGTAATAACTCCCCATGTACAAGTGATTACCATCAGAATATAAGACGGCTGCTCCGTTCGGACTATTATTGCCGACTAAGGTCCAATCAGCTGCTGTATTAGTAGTGTCATAGTATCTAACCCCAATACTATCAAATCCAGCGCACAGAATTTTATCAACTGCGCATAAGGTGTAGTAGACAGGATCGGTGTTTGAACCTACTTGTACCCAACCTGCTCCAGGATTCGAAGGATTAAGTACAAATACCCCTGCGTTGGTTCCAGCATATAGTTTGCCACTGATAGAAGCGAAAGCATTTACGACGAGTGTACTTCCTGTTAACCCAGTGTTAATTTGGGTCCAAGTCGCTCCGCCATCAGCGCTGCTAAAAACTCCGCTACCATTAGTTCCTGCATAAAGAACAGAGCCGATTGCGTACAAGGCATATACACCGTTTACATTTGCGTTTGTTAGCTCCATATTGGAACCATTAACAGCGAGCCAAGTTGCTCCATTATCGTTGGTTTTAAAAACACCATTAGTTGTTGCGGCATATACAAAATTGACACCATTTTTTTTGACTGTCGTAAAGCCCCATGTATATACGGTAGCATCAATACCGTGTGCATTGGTGTCATCAACTATAGGATTTAAAAAGTAGCTGTTTGGTACGCTGAGGGTATCGACGGTTACCGAATCTGAACTGCTTGCTCCAGAATTGACGATAAGAGTTGCAGTTGTTCTATTTATCCCCGAAGAGTCCCTTTTTTCTAACTGATTCGTTGTACCAGTATAGCTAACTTCAAAATAACACGTTCCATGTGCTGCGACCTTTTGTGAGCAAGTAGATCCTGAGGAAACCGTTACATCAGGTGAAGAAGAGGTATCTAGGGTAAAACCATTGGTTGCTTCCTGATCGCTATTGTTTAATACGTGTATTTTTCCTGGAACTGAGGTGCCGTTTGTAACCGAAGTATCGCTACGGAGGCTTCTACTAGTTAAAGTTGTTCTACCCATGTATAAGAGATTGTAGCTGGATTTGCTAAGAATAACAGGAACGCCATTAGTTGCAGCGGTGAGGTTTTTTGAGTTATCAGATTTATCTTTAAATAACCACAAGAGCAAAGCAGTGAGACCTGCAGTGCCTACTACTGCAGCGGCAATACCTGTTTCTCCGGCCAACCCGTCCCCCCCTCCACCGGTATCGCAGCCAGCATAACAAGATTGTGTTTGCATAAAAGATAAAGAGAAGGCAACAAAGAAAGCGATTACAAATTGCAGCGGTGTTTTCTTAACCATTGGCTTAAGCTCCTTTTAAACATTTTTAATTCGTAAAGAAAAACTTTGTACAGTATAAGCTCAGTTTTCTAACAAATAAAGTGGTTTTTTCCTATGCCTAACTTCAAACCATTCTTTTCATCGCGATCAACAAAAATTTTATCTTTCGGGGAGAATTTTCCTTGCAAAATATCTTGTGCTAGCGGATTTTCAAGATATTGTTGGATCGCACGTTTTAATGGGCGCGCGCCATAAATCGGATCAAAACCAACTTCTGCCAAATAATCTAAAGCCGCATCGCTTACCTCCAATTGTAAATCACGTTCCATCAGGCGTTTTTGTAAACGTTTAATTTGAATGTTGGCAATGGTGCGAATCTGCTTATTATCCAGACCATGAAATACGACAATTTCATCAATTCTATTGATAAATTCTGGACGAAAATGTGTGCTCACCGCTTCCATAACCGCCGCTTTTATTTTGACATAGCTGTTTTTGGCTAGCGCCTGAATATGCTGCGATCCTAAATTTGAAGTCATTACAATAACAGAGTTACGAAAATCTACCGTTCTTCCCTGACCATCAGTCAAGCGACCATCATCCAAGACTTGAAGTAAGATATTAAAAACATCATGATGCGCTTTTTCGATCTCATCCAATAAAATTATTGAATAAGGTTTGCGTCGTATTGCTTCTGTGAGATAGCCACCCTCTTCATAACCAACATATCCGGGCGGCGCGCCAATTAATCGTGCGACGGAATGCTTTTCCATAAATTCTGACATATCAATACGTACCATCGCGTCTTCGGTATCAAACAAAAATTCTGCTAAAGTTTTACAGGTTTCTGTTTTACCAACACCAGTTGGACCCAAAAACATAAACGATCCGATTGGCTTGCCAGCATCAGCTAGTCCAGCCCGCGATCGTCGAATGGCGTTAGCAATAACGGTGACTGCTTCATTTTGGCCAACAACCCTTTTGTGCAAAGCATCTTCCATATGCAGTAATTTTTCTTTTTCACCCTCGAGCATTTTGCTAACTGGAATATGCGTCCACTTCGAAACAACTTCGGCAACTTCTTCCTCAGTAACTTTGTTGCGAACTAATCTCATTTCGTTTTTTTCAGCTTTAAGTGCTGCTTGTAATTGTTTTTCTAAGCTTGGAATTTTGCCATATTGCAATTCTGACATTTTAGTAAGATCAACTTTACGTTGTGCTGCTTCCATTTCGAGCTTTGCTTGGTCTAATTCTTCTTTGATTTTTTGTGCACTTTGTATAGCGGCTTTTTCTTTTTTCCAGATTTCATCTAGACCAGAATAATCTTTTTCTAGCTTATTCAGTTGTTTTTCTAAGTCGACGAAACGCTCTTTAGATGCTGCGTCAGTTTCTTTTTTCAAAGCTTCGCGCTCAATTTTTAGTTGGATAATTTTGCGATTTAAGCGATCTAAGTCTTCAGGCTTTGAATCCATTTCCATCCGAATTTTACTTGCTGCTTCATCAATCAAGTCTATGGCTTTGTCTGGCAAATTGCGGTCGGTAATATAACGATGCGAAAGGGTTGCTGCCGCGACAATTGCAGAATCAGAAATGTCGACCCCGTGATGCAGTTCATACTTTTCTTTTAGGCCGCGCAAAATTGCAATTGTGTCGGGGACGCTTGGTTCATCTACTAAAACTTTTTGAAAGCGACGTTCTAATGCGGCGTCTTTTTCAATATATTTGCGATATTCATCTAGGGTTGTTGCGCCGATACAGCGTAAATCACCGCGCGCCAGTGCTGGTTTTAGCATATTGCCTGCATCCATGGATCCTTCAGCTTTGCCAGCGCCAACAACCGTATGCAACTCATCAATGAACAGAATAATTTGACCTTCAGCTTTAACTATTTCATTGATAACGTTTTTCAAGCGTTCTTCAAATTCTCCGCGAAATTTTGTACCGGCGATTAAAGTTCCCATGTCTAAGGCAAGTAAGAGTTTGTTTTTGAGACCATCAGGAACTTCCGCGTTAATGATGCGCTGTGCCAGACCCTCAATAATTGCTGTTTTACCGACCCCGGGTTCCCCGATTAAAACCGGATTATTTTTTGTGCGGCGTTGTAGTACTTGAATAGTCCTGCGAATTTCGTCATCGCGTCCGATAACTGGATCTAGTTTTCCTTGAGCGGCGCGTGCGGTAAAATCAATGGTGTATTTTTCTAAAGCCTGTCGTTGACTTTCTGCTCCGGCATCGCCAACTCCCTCGCCACCACGCACATCATTAATTGCCTGTTCAACTATGTTTTTAATTGCGCCGGCGTCTTTTAATGCTCTACCAATGGTGCCTTTATCATCAATTGCTGCTAATAAAAATAATTCGCTGGCAATAAATTTGTCTTTCCGTTGCTGGGCTAATTTATCGGTAACGTTTAATAATTTTAATAGGTCGTTTGAGATATGGACTTCGCCAGCTGCTCCTTCAACTTTGGAGAATTGTTCCAATGTGTTGTTTAAAGTGGCTTGCAATTTTGTAGTATTAACGCGGGCTTTTTGTAAGACGTGATAAACAGTGCCTTTTTGCTCAAGTAGGGCGAGCATCATATGCACTGGTTCAATAAATTGATGGTCTTTGCCAATTGCTTTTGATTGGGCATCGGCTAAGGCTTCGCGGAAATTGTCAGTCAGTTTTTCTAGGCGCATGTTTATTCTCCAAAAAAATGACACATGGTTAAATTTATAATCTGTGGGTAATTAGAAGTGTTTCAAGACTTGGGTTTACTTCCTTTTAATCCCCGCAGTATTTTATACGGTATTGCATGAAGTTTAAATCTTTGTAAGGATTATTGTTATGAAAACCTCTGGCTTTACTTTTATAGAGTTATTAGTGGTTATTGCGATAATCGGTATTTTGGGAGCAATCTCTTGTCCGTTGTACAACAAACATTTGGTAAAAGCGCGGCGTATTTATGCAATAACGGCACTTATGGATTTGGCCGGACAGATGGAAGAGCAATATGTGTTAAGCAACACCTACGATAAGGTAACAACAGAAGATTCAAAAGATTATCATTTTGAAATAACACAAAAAGACGATACCTATATTTTACGTGCAGTTCCACTCGGCAAACAAGCTGAAGCTGATGGTTTATGTGGATCTTTAGTCCTTGATCAAAACGGCAACAGAAGCATTGGTGGCAGCGGAACTGTAGAAGAGTGTTGGTATTAGTTCTCTGTATTGTTGGGTAGCCGCAGGTTTTAGCCTGCGTGGTTAGCATGGTACCAATCCAAAAACGCAGGCTAAAGCCTGCGGCTACCAAACTATAATGAATCTAACAATAATTTTAAATGTGGAACTATGTAGCGTGAGCGGTACACCAGATGTGCGGTTGGTTTATAAATAGGCTCTAACGAATGCCAAGATTGTTGGCAGATAATAAGAAGTAAAAATCCCAGATAAAAATCCAAAAACATGTCCCTCCCAAGAGACATTTTTTTTGGCTCCCGGAAAAAGCGACAAAAAGAGCCCGCCAAAGTAATAAAGACAAAAACCTGCCAAGACAATAGTAGTTGCTGTAAGATTAAAATAGGCTTTAGCAAGTAGGTAGCCAAAATAACCCATAATCAGGCTGCTTGCGCCAATATGAATACCGTGTCGACCAAAAAGCCAAAGCAAAAAACCGCTTAATAAGGTTATGGTACCAGAAACACAATAAAACATAATTTTGCCTTCAGGTAAAATTAGATCTGATAACACGAACAAAGGTATTGTGTTGAAAAATAAATGATTAAAGTCGCCATGAAGTAGTGGGGAAAACATAATCCCTGGTAGGCCACTCAAGGATCTCGGTCGAATGCCCAAAGCATTAAGGCGATATTGCATTATGCAGTTGCTAATATGGATTAACCATAAAATACCGACAAGTTCTAACGCAAATAGCGTATTTACCTGCATGGCTATGATCAAATGCTGAATTTCTGTTGCAATTTTCTCTAACATATATTCAAATTCAGGTAGTTACGTTTTACTTCTAAGTATGTATAATATCACAACTTATGCAATCTTCTATTATTAACAAATTAAATTCATTAACTAAACGGCATCAAGAAATAGCTGATCTTTTGGCCAATCAAGAAATTATTAATGATCAAAATCGCTATCGTGAATTATCAAAAGAATATGCGCGTCTTGAGCCAATAGTCGTTGCCCTTAAAGAATATAATGATAATCAGCAAAAAATAATAGATACAGAAACAATGTTGCAGGAAGAGCAAGATGCTGATTTACAAACCCTGGTTCAAGAGGAGCTGTTCTACTTAAAAAACACTCACCAAATATTAGAAGAAAAATTGAAGACTTTGTTATTGCCGAGCGATCCAAATGATGAGCGTAATGTTTTCTTGGAAATTCGCGCTGGTGCTGGCGGCGATGAAGCAGCAATTTTTGTCGGCGATTTGTTTCGTATGTATTCCCATTATGTTGAAGATACTGGTTGGCGGTTTGAGCTTATTAATTCAAGTCCCGGGGAGCATGGCGGTTATAAAGAAATTATTGCACGGATTGTTGGCAAAGGCGCATATTCGAAATTAAAATTCGAATCGGGAACGCATCGGGTACAAAGAGTTCCTGAAACTGAAGCACAAGGGCGTATTCATACGTCGACGTGTACAGTTGCGGTTATTGCAGAAGCTGATGAAATTGATGATGTGAAAATTAATCCGGCTGATTTAAAAACTGATACTTATCGCAGTTCCGGTGCCGGTGGGCAGCATGTAAACGTTACTGATTCCGCAGTGCGAATTACTCATTTACCGACAGGTGTTGTAGTTGAATGTCAAGATGAGCGTTCGCAACATAAAAATCGCGCAAGAGCCATGTCTCTTTTAAAAGCTAAAATACTTGCTCAAGAGCGGGAAAAACAAGAAAAAGAACAAGCGGCAACGCGTCGGAGTTTGGTTGGAACCGGTGATCGCGCAGAAAGAATTCGCACCTATAATTTCCCGCAAGGGAGGCTTACCGATCATCGAATTAATTTAACCCTATATCAGCTCGACAAAATTATTGATGGTGATTTGGAATCTGTAATTGAACCGCTAATACGTGAGCATCATGCTGACCAATTGGCGGCAATGGCAGAGTCAGGCGTGGGAGAAGTTGCAACAACGAAATAAGGTAAGATTTTATGTCGCAAACATGGTTGTTTCAAGTAACAATATTTTTATTTGTTCTTACCGCTATAGCAGTTCCTTTTGGCGAATACATGGCAAAAGTTTTTGCTAGTGAGAGGACTTTTTTATCACCAATTTTAATACCTGTTGAAAATTTTCTTTATAGAGCTTTTGGGGTTGATCCACATGAAGACATGGATTGGAAAACTTTTGCGGTTAATCTTTTACTCTTTAATTTAGTAGGATTAGTTGTATTGTTTTTGTTACAAGAAGCTCAAGGTTTCCTCCCTTTAAATCCAGAAAAGCTTAAAGCCGTAAGATGGGACACTGCAATTAATGCGGCAATCTCTTTTGTTACCAATGCTGATTGGCAATCATATAAGAGTGAAGCTACGATGAGTTATCTAACTCAAATGCTAGGCTTGAGTTTACAGAATTTTTTATCTGCAGCAACGGGGATGGCGGTAGCGATTGCTTTTATTAATGCTTTTATTCGTAAAAATTCTATAGGAATTGGGAATTTTTGGGTTTATCTTACGCGTTCATTGCTTTATATTTTGTTGCCGCTGGCAATAATATTATCACTGGTTTTAGTAGCGCAAGGTTGTATTGATAATTTTCATCCATATGTCCATGCGCAAACTTTGGAAGGGAAAGTTCAAGTTATTGCTCAGGGACCAGTCGCTTCGCAAGTAGCGATTAAGCATTTGGGAACGAGTGGTGGTGGTTTTTTTACAGCGAATTCTGCCCATCCTTATGAAAATCCAACTCCGTTTACCGATTATTTAGAATTACTTTCTATGCTTATAATTGCCGCAGCTTTTCCGTTTGCTTTTGGCGCATTGGTAAAGAATCGCGCGCAAGGTTGGGCAATATTTATCGCCATGATGTTGTTGTTTGTTATAGGTTTGGGTTTTGCTATGTGGTCAGAATCTCATGGGAATCCTTTGCTGGCAAAGTTAGGGATACGTAATGGTCTTAATATGGAAGGCAAAGAAATGAGGTTGGGTACGCTAGCTTCAGTAGTTTTTGCTAGCGCTGGCACAGCCACTTCAACTGGGGCGATGAATGCTTCACTTGATAGTCTGATGCCTCTTACTGGGTTGGTTTTGATTTTTAATATGGCCATAGGTGGCGTTATTTTTGGTGGCGTTGGCAGTGGATTTATTGGCATGTTGTTTTATGGGATACTTGCCATGCTTTTGATTGGACTAATGATTGGACGAACTCCAGAAATATACGGGAAGAAACTAGAACCTTATGAAATGATAATAACAGTTATTGCACTTTTTCTACCCTGTATTTTTCAATTAATTTTGAGCGCAATAGCAGCAGCTACTAATGTCGGTGTTGCAGGCTTAGGAAATCCGGCTCCTCATGGACTATCAGAAATAATTTATACTTATGCATCTAGTGTTGGTAACAATGGCTCTGCATTTATGGGATTAAATTCTAATGTTCCCTTTTATAACTTAACGACTGGATTTGCGATGCTGTTTGGGCGTTGTATTATTATTATTTCTGCTTTGGCTCTTGCTGGTTCTCTAGTACAGAAAAAAATCAACCCACCAATATCACGTTTTCCAACAACTGGTCTATTGTTTGTTTTTATTTTAGTTACAGTGGTGCTTATTAATGGAATCCTAACTTTCTTTCCGGTATTGGCGCTAGGGCCGATATTGGAACATGTATCTATTTTGGCCGGACAAACATTCTAGGGGATATTTAATATGCGCACAAATATATTATGGAATAGTAAGTTTATTCTGCCCGCTATCCGACAAGCTTTTATTAAACTTAATCCGCTAAAATTATGGCATAACGTGGTTATGTTTGTTGTCGAAATTGGTGCGATTGTTACTACGGTTATTACAGCGTTAAGTTTTTTTACCAAAGACTCACAATTTTTTGTTTTTGGTTTACAAATTAGTCTTTGGCTTTGGTTTACAGTTTTGTTTGCTAATTTTGCGGAGAGTTTAGCAGAGGGTAAAGGTAAGGCCCAGGCAGAATCATTGAAACAAAATCGTAGTGAGGTTTATGCACAAAGAATAATTCCTGATACCGATAATGAAGTAGAGTCAGTCCCAGCTTTAATGCTTAAAAAAGGCGATATTGTTATCATTGGTGACGGTATGATGATTCCATCCGATGGTGATATTATCGATGGAATAGCTTTAATTGATGAGTCAGCTATAACCGGAGAATCCGCTCCAGTAGTGCGGGAATCGGGTGGTGATAAAACAGGAGTTACTGGGGGCACTAAAATTCTTTCTGGAACAATCAGAGTCGAAATTAAAGCTAATGCTGGTGAAACCTTTCTTGATCAATTGATTAATATGATCGAAAGCTCGAAGCGGCAGAAGACTCCAAATGAAATAGCTCTAGAAGTATTTTTGCTTGGCTTAACCGTTTTGTTTGTAGTGGTGACGGCAACGTTATTATTGTTTGGCATTTTTATGCATGTTGAAATTCCTATAACTATTTTAGTTGCACTATTGGTATGTTTAATTCCAACTACTATCGGAGGGTTATTACCGGCTATTGGTATTGCTGGTATGGATCGACTCTTGGCGCATAATGTTATTGCTTTAACTGGACGTGCGGTTGAAGCTGCCGGTGATGTCAATGTAGTATTGTTAGATAAAACAGGAACAATCACCCTTGGTAATCGCTTGGCAACTGATTTTATTGTTGCTCCTGGAGTTACTGAAGAGGAGTTGGCGCGTTTTGCAATGTTATCTTCGTTGGCTGATGATACGCCCGAAGGACGTAGTATTGTAGTTTTAGCAAAAGAGAAATTACAAATTCGCGGTCGCGATATACGCTCACCGGCCGGAGCAAAATTTATTGAATTTAGAGCCGAAACTCGCATGAGCGGCATCAATATTAACGAAGTGCAAATTCGTAAAGGTGCAGCCGATGCAATTGAAAATTTTGTTAAGCTACGCAAAATTAAATTTCCAGAAGAAGTAAAAAAAGCTGTAGAAAAGGTTGCAAGAGAAGGGGGAACGCCCTTAGTGGTTGCTGATCAAGATATGATATATGGAGTTGTGTATCTTAAAGATGTCCTAAAAGAAGGAATTCGCGATAGATTATTGCAATTAAAAAGTATGGGCATTACTTCAGTAATGATTACTGGTGATAATCCATTAACTGCAGCGACGATTGCAGTAGAAGCCGGGGTTAGTGATTTTATAGCGCAAGCTACCCCAGTGATGAAATTAGAGCGTATTAAAAAGTATCAACACGATGGTTATATGGTGGCGATGATTGGTGATGGTACTAACGATGCTCCAGCGCTCGCCCAAGCAGATTTGGCTGTGGCAATGAATGCTGGTACCCAGGCAGCAAGAGAAGCTGCCAACATGGTTGATTTGGATTCAACTCCAACTAAGCTGCTTGATATTGTTGCGATTGGTAAGCAAATTTTAATTACTCGCGGTGCTCTTACTACCTTCAGTGTTGCTAATGATGTTGCCAAATATTTTGCCATTATTCCAGCCTTGTTTATTAGCAAGTGTCCCATATTAAATGTTTTGAATGTTATGCATCTTGCAAGTCCACATAGTGCAATTATATCTGCAGTGATTTTTAATGCGATTGTAATACCATTATTAATTCCGTTAGCGTTAAGTGGTGTGAAGTATAAACAAACATCTGTAACTTTCCTTTTGCAGAAAAATCTGTTGATTTACGGTCTTGGTGGTTTGTTGTTGCCTTTTGTTGGGATAAAACTAATTGATATGGGTGTGGTATGGTTAGGGTGGGGGTTATAAAAACATGCTTATAAACTCTACTGTGCTAGCCATAAAAAAACGATTTTCTGCGATTCGCTGCTTACATACCAACAACGTATGCTGCGCTGCGATTCTCGAAAATAATTGTTTTCTGTCTCAGCCTGGCGAGTTTATAAATATGTTTTAAGGAGCGAAGTATGCAAAAAGTAATTACATCTGTTCGCGTTTTTTTTGTCTATGCTTTTTTGCTGGGACTGATTTATCCTCTTTTTGTTATGGGGATTAGCCAGGTGATATTTCCGCATCAAGCAAATGGCAGTTTACGTAAAAGTAATAATAAAGTTATTGGCTCAACATTAATCGCGCAAGAATTTACTTCCCCTAAATATTTTCACAGTAGATTTTCCGCAATTAATTACAATGCAGCAAGTTCCGGTGGAAGTAATTTTGCGCCTTCTAATAAAAAATTAATTGAGGCAACTAAAGACCACATTGCGCAGGTAAAATTAGAAAATGAATGGTCTGCAAATTTGCAGTTACCCGCCGATATGGTGCTTAATTCTGCCAGTGGTTTAGATCCACATATTTCTTGGACTAATACTATGCTGCAATTACCTCGAGTAGCTAAAGCGCGCGGACTTTCAGAAGAAAAAGTCAAAGCACTGGTTTATGCTAATATTAATCATGATTTTATTGGAGTTTGGGGAAAGTCGGTGGTGAATGTGTTACAACTTAATCTGGCATTAGATGAGTAAGAGGTATAGTAAATGATGGCTATGGATCAAACAAAAGATGTAGATGAGGGTTTAAATAATCCTCCGGCTGAATTTAATGAAGAAAACAAACGCGGAAGCTTAAAAATCTTTCTTGGTTATTGTGCTGGCGTTGGTAAAACTTATCGCATGTTGCAAGATTCTATAGTTAATAAACGCAACGGTATTGATGTGGTAATTGGTCTAGTAGAAACTCATGGTCGAGCCGAAACGCAAGCATTGGTAAGCGAATTTGAAATAGTACCGCGTAAAGATATTGATTACTCTGGAATTACGATTGGTGAGATGGATTTAGATGCGTTGTTGATGCGACATCCTCAAGTGGTTTTGGTGGATGAATTGGCTCATACTAATATTCCTGGTTCACGACACGCAAAACGTTACCAAGATGTTGAAGAATTGCTTAATGCAGGCATTAATGTTTATTCCACACTCAATATTCAGCATGTCCAAAGTTTGGTCGATATTGTTTATCAAATTACTAGCATTAAAGTTGAAGAGGTTATTCCCGATCGTATTTTGGAGTTGGCGATTGAAGTTGAGTTAGTTGATTTATCACCAGAAAAGCTGCAACAGCGATTGGCTGAAGGAAAAGTATACATTCCACAAAAAGCCAAACAAGCAATGCAGCAGTTTTTTAAAAAAGGAAATTTGTTAGCGTTACGTGAACTCTCGTTAAAATATACAGCAAAACGCGTTGACAGTGACTTGCTTTCTTATCGTGAAAAAGAAGATATTTTAAGCGTCTGGCCAATTGAATCGAAATTATTAGTTGGTATTAGTGCAAATAAGATTACTGAGAAATTATTGCTGCTTACCCATCGCATGGCTATGGATCTTGAAGCGGAGTGGTATGCGGTATATGTCGAGTCATTGCAACAAATAAAGTATACAGAAAAGGCGCGTAGCCAGCTTTATCGCAACATTCATTTGGCTGAAGAATTGGGAGCCAAAGTAGTTTCCCTTAGCGGTAGTAACATCGCAGATGAAATTATTCAATTTGCTAAACAAAAAAATGTTAATCTAATTATTACCGGAGTATCGCAACGCTCGCGTTTTCAAGAATTTATAAAAGGTTCGATTCTAAGAGAGTTTGTAAAAAAAACCGGCCCTATTAATTTATTGGTTGTAGGTGATGATTCGCATGCTACGTTACCGGTAACCCAGCCAGCGACAAAAAAATTGCAATATAAACCATATTTTTACGGATTTTTGGGTGTAGCAATTGTGGCGATGTTTGGGTGGTTTTTTCAAAAATGGCTTTTACCACATAATTTAATAATGCTTATGCTTTTGCCAACTCTTGTGTCAGGGATTTTATGGGGTATGTCGGTTGGGTTGGTTACATCACTGCTTGCTTTGGCATTTGTTGATTTCTTTTTTATTGCGCCGACTTTTTCGTTTGACCTCTTCGATCTTCGCGATTTATCCAGCATCGTACTTTTTGTTTTAATCGTTTTAGGTGTAAGTTGGGTTGGCAGAATGATACGTTGGCGTGCTGAAAGTGCGAAACATCGAGAGCGTTTTATTTATGCTCTTTATAATTTTAGTCGCGAAATTATGGGAGCCGAGAATTTTAATGATATTTTAACTCGTGCAGGACGCAGTGTGGTTGAAGCATTTGATAGCGATATTGTAATTCTTTTGCCTGGAAAATCTGGGGCGTTAGAATTAACGGCCAAGAGCAGGGTAGAATTGGAATTGAATGAAATGGAGAAGGCTGTTGCTACATGGGTTTATAAAAACGGCCAACATGCGGGTAGAGGAACAAATACTTTATCTTCTGCCAAATGGTACTACGTTCCGCTTAAAGCACGCGAAAATGTTTTAGGCGTTATTTGTTTGATGAAATTAGAAACAGACAAAACTTTTTCACCTGAACAAAAACGCCTGCTCGAGTCTTTTGCGAGTATGGTTGCGTTGGCATTGTCAAAGGCTAATCGATGAGTTGGGTTAAATAATCTTCTACCCCCGTAGCGACATCACGAAAAGCAACGTCACAACCAATTGTGTGTAGAGTGTTTAAGTTTGCTTGAGTAAAACTTTGATAGTGATTACGCAAATTTTCTGGAAATGGAATATATCCAATTTCACCGCGTTTGTACCAAGCTAGCATCGCGTGCGCCATAGTATTAAAACTTTCTGCTTTGCCGGTACCGACATTGTAAATGCCACTGCGTCCTTGTTTTTGCCAAAACCATAAATTGACATTAACAACATCTTCTACAAAAATAAAATCACGTAATTGCTCGCCATCACCATAGCCATCACAACCAGAAAATAATTTTATTTTACCATCTTGCAGCATTTGTTTATTGGCGTGCCAAATCACACTTGCCATTTTACCTTTGTGTTGTTCACGCGGACCATAAACATTGAAATAACGTAAGCCTACAACTTGGCTTTTCGGGCTGGGTTGAGATTGACGTACATATTGATCAAATAATAATTTTGAGTATCCGTAAACATTGAGAGGTTTTTCATTTTCCGGTTGTTCGGAAAAATTTTTACTGTTGCCATAAATCGCTGCACTAGAAGCATAAATAAATGGGATATGTTTTTTTAGACAATAGTGGAACAGGATTTTGCTATATTCGTAATTATTGCGCATCATATATGCGCCATTCCACTCTGTGGTGTCGCTACAAGCTCCCTGATGAAATATCACTTCAATTTTTTCGTTTTTTTCGCAAAAAGGAGTTTCGTTTTTGATGTGAGTTAAAAAATCTTCTTTATCTTGATAGTCTAAAATTTTACAATCAACTATATTTTTAAATTTAGTGCCGTCAGTTAAATCATCAACCACTAAAATATCGCTGCGGCCTATTTTATTTAAACCTCGTACCAGGTTGCTGCCAATAAACCCCGCCCCGCCAGTTACTATTATCATTTTTGTACCTCGTCATGGATTTTCGCTAATACCGAACTAGTCGAAAAACCTTGTTCAAATGGAATAATTATTACTTCGCCGCCATGACCCAAAACATGGTTTGCACCGGCAATTTCATGGACTTGATAATCGCCACCTTTAACTAGAGTCTCTGGAGTAACAAGTTTAATTAAACGCTCGGGTGTGTCCTCGGAAAATGGCACAACCCAATCCACAGCATCTAATGCAGCCAAAACTAACATTCGTTCTTGTACTTTATTAATTGGACGTTTCAGCCCTTTCAAACGCCTTACTGAATCATCATTGTTTACCGCAACCAGCAACCTTTGCCCAAGCGCTTTTGCTTTTTCTAAATAGATCACATGCCCAGGATGTAAAATATCAAAACATCCATTGGTCATAATAATTTTTTCGCCATGTGCACGTGCATCAGCAATTTGTTGGATTAAATGTTCTTCATCTAAAATGCGCGCACGTAAATCGTTTTGTTGATGCTGCATAGCGCGGCGTAGTTCAAAAATTGAAACCGCAGCTGCACCGAGTTTTTTCACTGCTACACCGGCAGCGGCATTGGCAAGTACCATTGCTTGAAATAAATCTTCGCCAACCGCCATTGCAGCGCCCAAAGTGGCAATTACTGAATCGCCAGCACCAGTAACATCATAAACTTCACGGGCTTTAGTAGGTAAATGCACTGCTGGATGACCATCGGATATTAAACTCATGCCATGAGCACCGCGGGTAATTAGAATGGCTTGGAAATTGTGTTGCCGCAATAATTTTAAAGCTTTTGCTTCGATTTCTGCTTCATCATTACAATGACCGACGACAGCTTCAAATTCAGACAGGTTTGGTGTTATCACCGTAGCGCCGCGATAAATACTGAAATCTTTGCTTTTTGGATCGACTAAAATTGGTTTTTGCATTTTGCGCGCAAGTTCAATAAGTTTTGCACTTTGCCGTAAAGTTCCCTTGCCATAATCGGAAAAAATAACTAGATCGCTGTCAGCTAGTCGGGTTGCATATGCGGTGAAAAAAGCTTCTTCATCAAATTGGTTAAAACTATCTTCCATATCCAGACGAATCAATTGTTGATTGCGGCCAATAACGCGGAGTTTGCTAATTGTTGGATTATTAGGTGTGTGTAATAAACAATTTTCTACCTGTGCTTGCTCTAACAAATTTTCTAAAATTTTTGCATTATCGTCTTTGCCAACCAAACCCAAAATACTGGCATGGCCGCCCAGGGAGCAGATATTAAGAGCAACATTGCCGGCACCACCAACACGTTCTTCAATCCTGTGTATGTTTACTACTGGTACAGGAGCTTCGGGGGAAATTCGCGCAACATCGCCGTGCCAATAACGATCAAGCATGATGTCGCCAACCACAAGGATTTTAGCTTTTTCAAACGGTGGTATTTTGATTATCATTCTAAGTACACTCGTGCATCAACAGCCATTTTTTCATTTTTAAAAAATCATTGCAGCTTTCTCCACAATATCCACCAAATCCTTTAGCTGCCACTACGCGGTGACAAGGTATTACTATTGGAATGGGATTGCGGCGACAAGCATTGCCAATTACTCGAGGACTTGTGCCAATTTTTTGTGCTAATTCGCCATAGGTTACAGTCTTACCGCAAGGAATTTTTTGTAAGATTTGCCAGATTTTTTGTTGTAGTGGCGTGCCTTTGATTTGGATTGGAAGCTTGAATTGTAGTTTAGGATTACAAAAATATTTTTTGATTTTAATAGCAGTTTGACGCGCTATAGAATTTTGTGCGGCAAGCAGGTGTGTGTCAGATGGCAAAAATTGAACTTTTGCTAGTTTGTTATTGGTAATTGTCAAACCTAATTTACCCAGAGGGCTTGCAATAACACAATCACGCTGCTGCGCTTTTATCTGTTTCGCTCTCATTTTTTTGTACTATTTTTTCACGAATACGTGCTTTGCGACCAGAAAGTTCGCGTAGATGATAAAGCTTAGCTTTACGTACATCACCGCGACGCTTAAGTGTAATGCTATCAATCTGGGGGCTATAAGTTTGAAATACGCGTTCGACACCTTCGTCATGAGAAATTTTGCGAACAGTGAAGGAAGAGTTTAGGCCGCGATTTTTTTTGGCAATAACAATCCCCTCATAAGTTTGTAAGCGTTCACGCTCGCCTTCTTTAATTTTAACCTTAACAACAACAGTATCACCCGCGGAAAATTTAGGTATTTTTTTGTTATTAATTTGTTCTTTTTCAAGTTGTTGAATTATATGATGCATAAGCTACCCCGAATAATGATTATTTTGTTTCTTTAATGAATTCATTTAATAACATACTATCAGCTGCTGTCAACTCGATTTTTGCTAATAGTTCTGGTCTCCGAGCCCAAGTTCGTCCCAAGGCCTGTTTTCGTCGCCACCGAGCGATCGCTGTATGATCTCCGCTCAATAGTATCTTGGGAACATTATGTTCACCAATTAATTCTGGTCTGGTATAGTGCGGATAATCAAGTAATCCGTCAACAAAAGAATCTTGTTTGGCCGAATCGGCATCCCCCAATGCCCCTGGAAGCTGTCTTGTAATGGCGTCAATAACTACCATAGCAGCTAATTCACCGCCGCTTAAAACGTAATCGCCAATTGAAACTTCCGCATCTACTTCGTGTTTAACTAAACGCTCATCAATACCCTCATAACGACCAGCAAGCAAAATTAAACGCTTTTTGGTAGTAAGGTTAGTTACTAAATTTTGGTCTAATAATTTTCCTTGTGGTGTCAAATAAACTACCGAAGCCTGTTCGCCATCTGCTTGGCGTGCGGCCTGAATTGCCAATTGCATAGGTTCAAATAACATTACCATTCCTGGGCCGCCGCCATATGGACTGTCATCAACCTTGTGATAACTGTCTTTGGTATAATCACGCGGATTCCAAAAATCAAGGGTAATTAGTCCGTTTTCTTTCGCACGACCAGTTATCCCGCAATCAAGTGCGGTAAACATATCCGGAAAAAGTGTAATAATGTCAAATCGCATGTTGTACCTAAAAATCCGGATCCCAGTCTACTCGAATAATTTTTTTTACCAAATCAACATTGAGAATTACATTTGAAATGTAAGGAATCAGGCGCTTACGATCTCCAATTACGACCAACACATCATTTGCTCCAGTTGCCATCAACTCCTGTATTATTCCAAGATCAACTTCATCCGAATTGATAACTTTTAAACCTATAAAATCAGTCCAATAATATTCATTAGTTTGTGGTTTTGGTAATTGTTTATGCCAAACTGCAATTTTGATGTTAGTAAAGTTGCGAGCTTCTTCGGGTGAATCGCAGTTTGGTAGCTTTACGATGATATTATCAGGACGTTCGCGGCCATCTTCAAAATAAACTTCTTCCCACAAATTGTTTTTTTGTATCAACCAGGGCTTAAAATCAAGAATATTTCTTTTTGGATTAGTAAATGAATTAATCTTAATCCAACCCCAAACACCGAAAGTTTTACCGAAACTGCCGATGATTATAGGGTCGGACATATAAAATGTTTGGAGAGGAAATTATTTGGCTTCGGTAGGAGCTGTTTCTTCTTTAGTTTCAGTTGCTATTTTTGCAGCTTTAGCCTTCTCTTTTACACGCGTTTTACGCGCAGCGCTTTTTACTTTTCTTTTCTCAAGAATATCGGGTTTGGCCAACTCACACAAAAGATGCGTTACTCTTTCAGAAGGTTGGGCGCCCTTAGCTATCCAATAATTAATGCGTTCTTGATTAAGCTCAAGACGCTTTTCGCCACCAGTTGCAATTGGATTGAAATAACCTAAACGTTCAAGATAGCGTCCATCGCGTGATGCACGACGATCTGCAGCGACCACCGTATAAAACGGTCGTTTATTGGTACCACCTCGAGATAAGCGAATTACTACCATTTGGATTTATAACCTCTTTACTATTTCATCAGGCGGTGGATTGTACGTGAAAAATTTTGGTTTGAAAAGAACAAATTTAAAACAATACCAACAGGAAGTTTTTGAATAAAATCTCAGGTATTTGTTATTAATCAATTAAATCTTCATTTTCTACGGGCATGAACCATTTTTGTGCAATAAAAGTAGGGATTACCGCGCTAGCAATTACAACCCCTACCAAGACCGAATATTGTGTCTGATCAATAATTCCTGCCATCAAACCAAAGACACTGGCAATTGTTCCAAAAGTAAGGCCAGTACTCATAAGTAATGTGGTGTACATGCTGCCACTTGGGATATATTTTTTTGCAAGAAAGAATACCCCTATAAATTTTGCTGCTATTTTTAACAAAAATAAAATAATAAATAGTACAAAACAAGAAGCTATCATAGGCAACGACACCTTTAAGCCTCCAACAATAAAAAATATTGGTGTGATAAAGGCATAAGCTACTGTTCTCAATCTGTTTCTTACTTCTTTTGTTGTTTTAGTTCTAGTCCCAGTAAAATATTTGGACATCAATAAACCAAGCAAAAATGCCGGCAACACTGCGTGTCCTTTCCCCAAATTAGCAAAAAAGGAAAAAATCAGAAGGAGTAAAAACACATATTTAATTTCTGGTTCGATAACTTTATTTTTAAGTTTAGGGTTATCAAAAACAATATGAGAAAACTTGGCAGCAAAAATAATTACTATAATTGAAATTGCTATAAAAACCATGGTGTAAATAGTGGGTTTTGTAAACATGATACTTAAAGCCAATGCCGTTCCCATGTCGGTTATAAATGTAGCGGCCATTAGCAGCTTGCCAGTAGTTGTTCCTGACAATCCAGTTTCTACTAGTACAGAATAAACAACTGCTAGTGATGTTGTAGATAGGGCAATACCAGCTATTAATGATGCTTGTAGTGACCAATGAACTGCGTAAAAAGTATACAGGAATACTGCTAAAAATGGACATAAGAAAGATAAGGCACCAATTAGAAAGCTTTCCTTAAATTTTTCCCTCATAAGTTTGGTATCAATTTCTGTGCCAGCTAAAAAGGTTAGTAAGATGCCGCCAAAGCTTGCTAAATAAATCATCCAATCTTCGGGTTTAAGACCAAAAAATGAGGCAATCATACCTAGAAGAATCTCAATAATAGCCACAGATATTCCAAGTTTTAAAGAGATTAGGCTAGATAGGAATATTAAGAGACCAACTACTAGCGGAACGTAATCAACATGCACGGTAATAACTCCTGAAAAGTGAAAAATAATTTAATTAGTAGGAGTCATCGGCTTGATAGGCGGTTAAGGTAGAACTCCATTGCCTTTGAGAGTATTGTAGTGTTTTGTTTTATATAGTCAATCAAGATTTTATTGTCTTTTTTATCCACTGCTTGTATAAAATCGTGGACTCTTGTTTTTTTAAGAATTATTGTATAGCTTTAGGCTCTTAAAGATTTATCTAAAGTGACAAATGAATAAAAAATCACAAAAAATTGTAATGTTTTGTTTGTTGTTATTGCTTACCCCGTTCGCTTTAGCGGCGACTTCTTTAGAGCAAATCCAAGTAAAAATTAATAAGCTTTTGCAACAGTACGATCCAAATATTAACGCTGGGATCTTGGTGCAATCACTCACTACGGGCAAAATCATTTATCAAAAAAATGCTAACCAATTGTTTGTGCCAGCGAGTGTTTTGAAAGTTTTCCCTGCCGCTGCTGCGCTTTCTTTTTTAGGATCGGATTACTATTTTCAAACTAAAATATTAGCAAAAGATGTGGCCGTAAATCAGGGCGTCTTAAATAACGACCTTTATTTTTACTTTGATGGTGATCCGACTTTAACCCAGCAAGATATCGATAATTTAGTGGCAACTATTGCCCAATTTGGTATTCATACAATTCGTGGCAATATTTATATTGATGATACGGTTTTCGATCAAGAACTCTCTGGACCCGGTTGGATGTGGGACGAACGCAATTTTTGTTATGCTGCGCCAACAAGTGCAATCACCATTGATAAAAATTGTTTGCCACTACAATTGATTGCAGCCAAAAAATCAAATCAGCCGGCAGTTTTATCCTATGACAATTATGAAAAGTTTATATCGATAACAAATCAAGTGATTTCAAGAAACTCGATTGATGATGGTTGCCAGCTTAACCTACACGCCACGCGTGATAATTCTTATTATCTTACTGGTTGCATTGCGCCCAAAACTACACAAAATTTATTAATTGCAGTTCGTAACGTGCGCTTATATGCGAAAAATATAATCCTCGAACAACTGCGCATTAATAATGTTGAACTGCTGGGGGAAATTAAATTTAACCACACCCCTATTGGCACACCGCTATATACTTTAGCTGAACACAAATCCCAACCGCTTTCTGAATTATTAAAAATTATGATGAAAAAATCAGATAATTTAATCGCCGATGCAATCTATAAAAAATTAGGCTATAGCTTTTTTCATAAAGAAGGAACTTGGCAGAATAGCGAAAAAGCAATTGTAAATATTCTTGCTCCCAAAACCAGTATTGTTTTCAAAAAAATGCGGATAGTGGATGGTTCGGGATTGTCACGTTACAACCTGGTATCCCCAGCACAATTAGTTGCAGTGCTGCGCTTTGCTTACTACGACAAAAATATTAGCCACGCTTTTATTAATGCATTGTCAATAGCCAGTATTGATGGCACTTTGAAATATAAAATGCCCGATTTAAAAGGTCGGGTCTATGCCAAAACAGGGAATATGGAAGGTATATCGTCACTTGTCGGCTATGTTAAAACAGCAAGTCAGGGAAATCTCGCTTTTGCTATTACTTTTAATTCTTTTTTAGACAATCATCAAAAATATCGTCAGCTGCAGGATAGAATTTGTACATTGTTGGCAAGCATGTAGGGTGTCTTACGAATTAAATTTTTTCTCTTGAGCAAAAATTTGATGGTAGGCGAAGAAAGCCAGCACATCTAAATGGATAAAAACTACCCTTGTGGGGAGAACTGCGTTTTTCTTCCTTGGCAATCCCCCATAGTTTTGTTCCCGCGGCAAGCCGCGGGAACATGAGTTAAACATTACAGTTCTTCTTGTGTTTCAAAGTCTTCTAGCAAGCCTGTTTGTGGTTTGTTAAGTTGTTTTGCTGTCCAAGCTATGGTTTCAACCATATACCTAGAAAAATATGCCGGATCGTTGGTTTCGGTATAGGCATTTAAAGCAGCAGTATAATCCTCATTGCTTCCTATAATCATTGGTGGATAATCGTAAGCCATTAATATTGTATTTGCTACGAGTCTTGCTAATCTTCCATTTCCATCTTCGAAGGGATGGATGTGTACAATTTCTAAATGCGCCCATGCAGCAAAGGCGATAGGAGTTATCTTATTTTCTTTTACCTGTTGTAACCCAAAAAGAAAATCCTTAGCAAATTGTTCCATTAACCCTGAGATTTTTTTAGGAAGAGGTGCTAGGTATATGCCTTGTTTAGCCAACATGATGAGGTCGCTATTTGTTATTTCTACGTCAGCCTCTCTGGGAGCTTTTCCACCCAATTTTTTGCTTTGAAAGTCATCAAAAAAATTTTTTGCTTTTTTATGTTCTGATGGTTCGTTTGGATATACAGCTATATCTGTGGTTCTATAACTGCCGCCAATTATCCGCTCGCCTGTTTCACAATGTAAACTTTTGGTAATTGATTTATGAGCGGTAGCTAGTACTTGCAATAGTTGCTGTGAAGAATCAGTCAGCAATAAGTTTTTCTTAAGATAGGAAGCTGCTTTTTTATAATTTATTGCTTTTTTGGAGTTATGAAACATACTGAGTATGTATTGGTGGTCACTATCTTCTCCAAGGCTAATAGCGTAACCCGTACCCATGAGCTTGGCTGCCTGTACATCATCTTTTGGAGCTTGTTGTTCTACGTACGGAATATAGGATTTTGTCGTTTGAAACAATGATTCCATTTTTTCTTTTTTCAACAAATCTCCGTTAATATGCCATCCTTCGGAGTAAGAGTCTGCATTTAGTTGTATACCTGGGGTAACAAATTCAGCAATAAAATTTGGTAGTTGCTCAAAATGGTATGTTTGATAAATAGCCGCCTTCTCGTGATCATATTGTTCATATTGATCAAAAGATATACCAAACGCATTAATAGAATAAGAGAGCAGAGTAAAAGCTAGTACAATATGTTTTTTTAATAAATTCATTTTGTATCTCCAATTTTTTATTTTTATAAATGTTTTTCTGTGACAAATAGCCGAAAAACACAAAATGTTTTTTAGTAAAATTTAAAGGTTATGCTTTGTGAACTGTTTAGCCACTTCACATTAAGTAAAGCACAGATTTTGAAACTTACATTAAGTAATGCTTAAGGGCGTCTCTAACTCCTCAGCTAGTAATAAACTGGTAGATTAAAAAATTTCGAAAGAGATAAAATTAAAAACAATAGTGCGCCAAGATAAGTCTAACTGATCTTGCAGGTGGAAATCCTGTCGTAGAAGTGGAACCGATCACACTACGTAGCGAGTCTTGCGTGAAGACTGAAGGTAACTGGGCTTTGCTTCGTTTTCTACGCCACTTCCATTTTTAAAAGTATGAAGGCAATTTTATGTTGTTTTTAATCAAATAGAAGGTGGAATAGTTGGACGCTTACCACAAAAAAACTTTGCACAAGGCACCTATTAGATTTCTTGTGCAAAGCTGTAGCATTAAGAATTGAGTTTTTTCCCTTGTGCGAAAATTTGATGGTGAGCATTGAGGATGTCGGCGACTGATAAAGGTTTGCCGCTGGGGAGTTGGATTTTTAGTAAGCGTAATATTCCTTTTCCAGTTACAACATCAACTCCATTTTTGTCTGCTTGATTAATTGTTCCTGGTTCGGTAGTTGGGGTCAAAGCGTTGGTTTGTATTTCTGCTTGCCAAATACGGATAATTTGGCCATCAATTTCAGTATAAGCAACTGGCCATGGATCGAAAGCGCGAATCATGCAATTTATAACTTGCGCACTTTTATGCCAATCAATTTTACCTTCTTCTTTTGTAAGCTTTTTTGCATAAGTGCTTTGTGCGTCATCTTGCGCAGTAATTTTTGCTCTGCCAGTTTCAATTTCTGTTAAAACCTCAAGCAATAACTTTGCACCAATTTCAGCAGTTTTTGTAATTAACGTTGCTGTAGTATCGATGGCTTCTATTGGCAAAGTTTCTTGTTTATAAATACCGCCAGTATCAAGCCCTGCATCCATTTGCATAATAGTCACACCAGTAACCAGGTCACAGGCCTGTATGGCTCGTTGAATTGGTGCTGCACCGCGCCAGCGGGGCAAGAGCGATGGGTGAATATTTACACAGCCAAATTTAAACATAGTGAGTACTGTTTCTGGCAAAAGCATGCCATAAGCGACATTAATTAAAATATCAGCTGCTAAATCCTGTAATTGTTTTTGTGAAATTAGATCTTTTAGGGTTGCTGGTTGATACACAGGCAAATTGTGGGTGAGAGCGAATTCTTTTATGGGGCTTGCTGTTGTTTTTTGTCCGCGTCCTCTCGGCCGATCTGGTTGAGTATAAACCGCACAAACTTTATGTTTTTCATTTTGTAAGTTTAATAATGCTTTTAAAGCGGGAAGAGCAAATTCTGATGTGCCAGCAAAAATTATTTTCATTTATTTTCTTCCGTAAACATCATCCAATCTGATTATATCGTCTTCTCCTAGATATGGTCCGATTTGTACTTCGGTAATTATTGCTAGAGTAGTAGTAAAGTTTTCTATGCGATGAGCCGCGCCAATAGGAATGAACACGTGGTCATTAACTTGATGGACTTTTACTGCCTCATCGATAGTTATTGTTGGATTCCCGGCGACTACTACCCAATGCTCAGCACGTTTGGAATGTTTTTGTAGTGACAAACGGCCGCCGGGATTAACGGTGATAATTTTGATTTGATGATTTTCTGCTAGTGCAAGGGTTTGGTAAGTTCCCCAAGGGCGAGTATATATTTTTCCGATTTCATTAGTCATGTTTAGTCTTTATTATTTACGCAACTTCAGCATCTTTTTTTCAAGCAGCGAGCGTTTTAATTTTGATAGATGGTCAATGTAAAGAATCCCGTTTAAGTGATCACACTCATGTTGAATACAGCGTGCGATATAACCCTCAGCTTCGAATTCAATGTGGTTGCCGTGAACATCAAGAGCTTTAACTTTAATTTTGTTTGCACGTTTGATTTCGGCGCGAATATCTTCTGGAAAAATCGACATGCACCCTTCTTCTGCTTTATTAGAACTTTCTTGAGCAATGATTTGTGGGTTTATCAAACAAAGTACGGAATAGTCGGCATCGTCAGTTGGGGGGTTAATTACAGTTATGCATGGTGGTTGCTCAATATCTAACTGAGTCGCCGCAAGTGCTGCGCAGTTTTCAGTATTGGCCAAGGTTTCGAGCATGTTTTTGATGATTTTCTTTATTTTTGCCGACTTAACGTCTGTAACCTTATGGCCCTTACAACGCAAGCGTAAATCCGGGTATTGTAGGATTTTTAAAATTGACATAGAGTTTACTGTTCCAAATTATTTTCTAAAAATTATAGCACACCATATGCAACATAAAAGAGATTTTAAAACAAGAGAACTACGTTATCTTCTTGCGCTACTTGAAACTACAAATTTAACCTTTGGTTTTGGGTTAAAGCTTTTTGAAGTGTTCCCTGACATTACGGATTTATTTGCTACGTCGATCGATGATTTGATAAAACTTGGATTACCGCCCAAAGAGGTAATTAAATTAAAAAATCCAAATTGGGATATGGTGGAGCGAGATTTAGCTTGGACACAAAAAACTGGTAACCGTATTATTACCATAAAGGATCCAGATTATCCGCCATTATTAAAAGAAATACCAAATCCGCCGCTACTACTTTTTGTTTGTGGTGACTTGCAATTATTGAAACTGCCACAAATAGCAATCGTTGGTAGCAGAAATCCGACACCTACTGGTTTAGAAGCTGCATTTATTTTTGCCAAAGAATTAGCCCAAGCAGGTTTAGTTATCACTAGTGGTTTTGCTATGGGTATTGATGCAGCCAGTCATAAGGGAGCGGTTGCGGCACCGGGCAAAACCATTGCGGTAATGGGAGCTGGATTAAACCAAATTTATCCATCTCACCATACAAATTTAGCGCAAAAAATACTTGGTAGTGGTGGAGTTTTATTATCTGAATTTCCACTAGAAGACAAAGGTAATGCTTGGCATTTTCCATTACGAAATCGTGTTATTAGTGGTTTAAGTCTTGGTACTTTAGTAGTAGAAGCAACCGTGCGTAGCGGTTCGCTGATTACTGCGAGACTCGCTAATGAACAGGGTCGAGAAGTTTTTGCTATTCCTGGTTCGATCTATAATCCTTTGGCGCGAGGATGCCATTATTTGATTCGCCAAGGAGCAAAATTAACCGAGCAATCAGCTGATGTTTTAGAAGAATTAGGAGAGTTGGCTGGGTTAAAAAAAACATCGATTTTGGAGGCAAAAAAATCCAAAGAAAAAAATAAACTTGATCAAGAACATAGGAAGCTGCTAGATTGTATAGGATTCGAAACAACGACAATTGATGTTTTAGTAATGAGAACTGGCCTATCAGCGCAACAGATTAGCATTGTATTGTTGGAGTTAGAATTACAAGGGTTGATTAAAACAATAGCGGGTGGAGTGATCAAGATACATGATCACAAGAGCAAGGAATAGATGAAGCAACAGAGCATTGTCGATATTATAGCGTATTTACTTGAAACAGTTATTTCCCAGCAGACGAAAATCGAGTCTGAGCCAACAATCGTTCGGCAAAAGCTGGAAGAAGCTGGTTTTGCTAAAGAAACAATAATTCGTACTTTCGATTGGTTAAAAGAACTAATAGAGCAACAATGTTGGTATGCAGGATTTCCTCATACAGATATCAATAGGACTTTGCGTATTTTTAGTCCGGAAGAAGTGTACAAAATTAATTTAGAAATACGCGGTTTTATATTGTCTTTAGAATATGTTGGTATTTTAGATACTAAAATGCGTGAAATTGTCATTAGTCAATTAATGCAACTTAATCAGCAATCAATAAATTTAAACGATGCTAAGTGGGTAGTGTTTTTGGTGTTGATAAGCAAAGCGAATAAAAACTCACAAGAAATACGCAGCTATCTATTAACTACGATGGCGCAGAAAACATAGAGGCTCTTAAAAACTTAATCAATAAGGTTCTTATGGCAAAAAATATTGTAATTGTAGAGTCTCCTGCGAAGGCGACAACCATTAAAAAGTATCTTGGTAAAGATTTTACGGTGTTGGCATCGTATGGTCATTTGCGCGATTTAGTGCCGAAGGCTGGTGCGGTTGATACAGAGCATGATTTTGCAATGCATTACGCCATTATTGAAAAAAACGCCAAACATGTAACTGAAATTGCTAAGGTTTTAAAAACGGCCGATGCTCTTTATCTTGCCACTGACCCTGATCGCGAAGGAGAAGCTATTGCGTGGCACATCCATGAGCTAATGCGCGAGAAAAAAGCGCTAAAGGAACAAGCGGTATATCGGGTTGCTTTTCATGAAATTACTAAAACTGCAGTAGCTGAAGCAGTAGCTCATCCGCGTGATATTGCTATGGATTTAGTTGATGCGCAACAAGCGCGACGTGCGCTGGATTATTTAGTTGGTTTTAATTTGTCGCCGCTGCTATGGAAAAAAATTCGGTATGGACTCTCTGCTGGGCGGGTTCAGAGCCCAGCTTTGCGTATGATTGCTGAACGTGAAGAGGAAATTGAAAAATTTATAACGCAAGAATATTGGACGATTATTGCCGATAATATGTTTACCGAACAAAATTTTGCTGCCAGATTAATTGAATACCAAAATAAAAAGCTGACGCAATTTTCGATTACGAATGCCGAACAAGCAAAAGCAGTTGAAGCTGAATTATTGAAATTTGCTGCTGGTAAATTACGTGTTACTAAAGTAGAAAAAAAAGAGCGAGTGCGCAACCCTGCTCCGCCATTTACCACATCAACGCTGCAACAAGAAGCTGCGCGTAAGTTGGGATATTCCGCTAAGCGCACGATGCGTAGTGCACAAAAATTGTATGAAGCGGGTTTAATAACTTACATGCGTACCGATTCGGTTAATTTAGCGAGTGAGGCAATCACAGAAATTCGGGAAGCGATTAAGGAACGTTTTGGTGTAAAAAATTTGCCTGAAGCTCCGCGGTTCTATAAAACCAAATCGAAAAATGCGCAAGAAGCACATGAGGCAATTCGTCCTACAGCTTGTAAGCTTCCACCAGAAGAGTTGGCCAAAGAGTCAGATCCCGAACAGGCAAAATTATATAATTTAATTTGGCAGCGTACCATCGCCTGTCAAATGATTTCTGCATTGCTCGATACAGTTGTAGTTGATTTGAGTTGTGGTGATGGCAATACTTTTCGTGCCAACGGTTCGGTTATAACCAATCCGGGCTTTATCGCAGTTTACCACGAAGGCACTGATGATGCTGTTGTAGATGAGGGTGGAAAAGTTTTGCCACCGCTAAAAGTTGGCGATATTGTAGATTTACTTGGAATTCAAGGTGAGCAGCATTTTACTGAGCCACCACCGCGCTATAGTGAGGCTAGTTTAGTGAAAACTCTAGAAGAATATGGTATAGGTCGGCCTTCAACTTATGCTGCGATTATTGAGACTCTGCTTAGTCGCGAATACGTTATTTTAGAAAACAAGCGTTTCAAGCCAACCGATACTGGTCGGGTTGTTAATAAGTTTTTGACCCAATATTTTACCCAATATGTTGATTACGAGTTTACTGCGCATTTGGAAGATGAATTAGATGAAATAGCATCTGGTAAGAATAAGTTTTTAAAGCTAATGCAAGAGTTTTGGCAACCGTTTAAAAAGCTAATTGATGCAACTGCGGCTAATGTAAAGCGGGAAGATGTGACACAAGAAGTATTAGAAGATAAATGTCCAAAGTGTGGGAAGGCCTTAATATTGCGTTTGGGTAGAAAAGGTAAGTTTATTGGTTGTAGTGGTTATCCGGAATGTGATTACACGGCAAATGTCGATAAAGAAAAAAATATCCTTGAAACGGAAGTAGTGGCTGATCGCCAATGTCCGGATTGTAGTTCACCGCTACACATAAAAATTGGCCGTTACGGTAAATTTATTGGTTGCAGCAACTATCCAAAATGTAAGTTTATTGAACCTCTAGAAAAGCCATTTGATACCAATGTCACATGTCCGATTTGCCATGAAGGTACAATGCTTAAACGCAAATCGCGCTATGGTAAGTATTTTTATTCTTGTTCAAAATACCCCAAATGCAAATATGCCATCTGGAATGAACCGGTTGTAGAGAAGTGTCCTAAATGCGGTTGGCCAATTTTGACGGTAAAAACCACAAAAAGGCGTGGTACCGAAAAGGTTTGTCCGCAAAAAGAGTGCGATTTTGGTAAGGAAAAATAAAGGACATTCTCTGTATTTCGCTCTTTCAGAGCTTAAAATTTCGTGGGGCATTTTTCTTGGGGGTGACTGAACACTGAAGGTGTGACGGGAACTCCAAGGAGAATGTCCTCTAAATTCAAAGCCCTGAAAGGGTACGATAATATGAATTTTGTCCTGCATAAAGACAACTCCCCCCTTTTTTTTGAAGTCATTTAATATTTTCTTAATATAATCCATGTACAATTGCTTTTATGGTAGTAACCTATGGAGTTTAGCTTGCGGCAGGATTAATATTTAATGTAATAATAAAAGAAAATATGACTGTTTTTTACCACATTATTCTAAAAGCCATTAATAGCTATAAAGCTATGCTCAGAAGAAATTTGCCTGCATCAGAGTGCGTAGCTAAAGTGCGAAAACTTGGTATTAAACGTGTCTATATCAAAAATGCTGACGAAATTAAACTATATGGAATTGGTTTAAAAATTATTGAGGAGTTAGAGCAACATGTTGCTCTTTACAAGCGTGAAAAGTCAGTAAACTTCTATTATGGAGCTGAAGAGTTTTTGCAGTATTTAAAAAAACTATTTACCGAATATATTATTGAAGATGGCAAAATCGTTAATACAGGACAAAAATCTTCGTGTGCACTAATCAATTTTATTCAATTAATGGATGTAACCAAGGAAAAGTTGACTGATGAAGTGGCACAACAAATTCATAGCTGTGTCCACATTATTGCCAAATATGGTAGCGAAGAACAAAAGAGAATATTTAATAAGATATTAAACAGCGATCAACCACGACACATGAACTTCTTTTTTCGCCAACTGCAAAATTTAGCATCTTCTCTCTCTTGATGGATGATGTACAATAGAATAGTATGAAACAAATCTTTATGACGTAAAGCGGCTCCGAAGGAGATAAATATCATTAACCCAGTCCTTTAAAATAATGCTTTTCAACATCCAGAAGCCAGAAGGGATAAATATCATTAGCCCAGCCTAAGCCTTGCGTAGTTTGCAAGGCGCAGGGCTGAGGGAGATGTTGGAAGCTGAACGGGCATTGTTTTGGGAGATGTTGTTAACCAACAGATGTTATTTTAGGAAATTAGGGAAGGATTTATATGGACAGACTAGACACTTCACTTGCTTGGCAGGTATTAGCCAAGCACAGCGAACAAATTGTAAAAATAAAAATTAAAGATGAATTTATAGATCACCCAGAGCGGTTTTCTGATTTTTCTTTACAAGCTGCTGGGGTTTTTTTAGATTATTCAAAAAATCGTATAACCACAGAAACAATGCAATTGTTGTGTGAGTTAGCAAAAACCGCAGAAGTTTCCTTCTACCGGGAGGAAATGTTTCGTGGTGGTATAATTAATATCACCGAAAAACGTGCAGTATTACATACAGCGCTCCGAAATCCTGGGGATGAACCAAGAGCAGAAATGGCTTTGATAAAAGGAGAATTAAAGCGTATCGCCAGGTGTGTTGATTCTGTTCGTGGAGGCAATTGGCGTGGTTATAGTGGACAAGCCATTACTGATGTTGTAAATATTGGGATTGGTGGTTCTGATTTGGGTCCAGCGATGGTGGTTTCTGCGCTTCAGCCTTTTGTTACTCATGTCAAAGTTCATTTTGTTTCCAATCTCGATGCTACCCATATCAGCGAAACCTTAAAATATCTAAATCCCAAAACCACTCTCTTCATTATCTCTTCAAAAACTTTCACGACGCAAGAAACTTTGACTAATGCTCTTACTGCTAGAGAATGGCTATTAAATCAAGCCGGAGCTAATGCTGAAATTAAGATCAAACAACATTTTATTGCGGTTACAGCAAAACCTGAGCGTGCAATTGAGTTTGGAATTGATAAAGATAATATTTTTCCAATTTGGGACTGGGTTGGCGGACGTTTTTCGCTGTGGTCAGCGATTGGTTTGTCTATTGCAGTTGCGATTGGGATGGAGAGGTTCTACGAACTTTTAGCTGGGGCACATGCAATGGATAGCCATTTTCGCGAAGCTCCTTTAGAAAAAAACATGCCAGTAATTTTGGCTTTACTTGGGATTTGGAATATTAATTTTCTGGGTGCAGCAACCCATGCGATTATTCCCTATGACCAATATTTGAGTTTGCTTCCAGCATATTTACAGCAACTTGAAATGGAGAGCAATGGAAAGCGCGTACGAATTAATGGTGAGATAGTTGGTTATAAAACTGCGCCAGTAGTTTGGGGGGCAGTTGGTACTAATGGACAACATGCATTTCATGAACTATTAATGCAAGGAACGCAAATGGTTCCAGTAGATTTTATTATTCCACTGCAAAGTCACAATCCAATTCATAACCATCATTTGTTGTTATATGCCAATTGCCTGGCTCAAAGCCAAGCTTTAATGTGTGGACGTAGCGGGGATGAAATTATTGCTGAATTGCATGGGCAAGGGATGTCGCAAGAAGAAGCGCGCGTGCGAGCGCCGCATAAAATAATTCCTGGAAATGTTCCTAGCAATACTATTGTTATGCAAAATATAAACCCGGAAACGCTGGGGGCTTTAATTGCACTTTATGAACACAAAGTTTTTGTCCAGGGGATAATTTGGCAGATCAACTCTTTTGATCAGTGGGGAGTTGAGCTTGGTAAGCATATGGCAAGCAAATTAGTGCCAGTGTTACAGGGTAGTGTTGAGTCCGCCGTTTTGGATGGATCTACTAGTGGATTGATACGGTTATATAAAAGTTGATGGAATTTTTGGTAGCCGCAGGCTTTAGCCTGCGTATCAATATTGATACCATGCCAAAAACGCAGGCTAAAGCTTGCGGCTACCAATTAGAAAAATCTCAGCTTACATAATCCAATGCATATTGCTTTGTCGTTGGATAATCACCTTCAAGATAAGTATTGAGTCTATTAAACCATCCAGCTAGCCAACGCTCATGATGTGCAGATGGCGGTGCTTGTTCTACTCTGCGAATTAGAGCGTGTTTTGCTGACCAAACATAGGCTTGTAATGGTGTTGATCCGCGAGGAGCAAAGCTCATTCCTTTTAAGACATGCAATAAACCACTGCCGCGTTCATAATTGCGGGGCGCATTGCTTATACCAGCCCCTTTGAAGTTAAGAAAGTCAACTAGCGCATAAATTCCAGCTGGTGTGCGTGCCAGGGTACTGAAGTTATGATAGATAAGAGTGCGATCTTTTTGAGGCGTGCTTTCTAGCAGATTGGGCAATATTTCCTGTAAGTGTTTCACCATGTATTCTGCTTGGAGAGGAATAGTTTGTTGTAAAAAAGTGCGTAATTCTGTCATTCGTGGTGAGTTTTGAGCTTGTAAGAATTCTTGGCGACTATTCCACGGGCAATAAAGATTCTCGTGTAACCATGTTGGTATTTTACCCCCTCTTTTTTTGATATAACGAACTAAATTGGGAAAACCACTATTAAATGATGCGCGTTGATTTAAATATGGATGCCAAAGGAAGTGTCCAATTCCCAAAGAAGCAAAATTTTCACCTTCATTCCAGGTGGTAAGTCCTTCTACATGTCCTCCGCATTCGTTAAACCAAATTTTTATCCCAATTGGTAGAGCAATTTGTGGAGAAATGGTCAATATGCTTGGCGCCTTTTGGGATCTGGCGTTATTGGGCGTTAGACCTGCAAAAATTAACGTACTATAAAATAAAGCTAGGGCGATAATGGTCTTTAGTGCTTTTGAACTTGAAATCATGTGTCTAAGTTAGCATAACTAACAAAAGAGACAAATAAAAAATGATTTGTATTATGGTATATGGTTCAAAAGTTATTAAGCTTGAAAGAATGAAATAATTATTTTGGATTGCAACTATCCCGTGCTAAAATACCGAACATTAAGAGAAGGTTAAATATTTTTGGTTGAAATAAGGGAGAAAATTTATGCCTGAAGAAATAAAAACAGAAGGGAAAAAAGAAGAAACCAAATCTATTGTAAAAGAAGCCAAAGAACCTAAAAAAAGAGGGCCGGTAAGGAAATTTTTTAAATCGTTTGTCGATGTAAAAAGATGGATGGCTTACGATGAGGTTTCAGGCAATGTAAAAACAACTTTTGGTTTATATCGCAGGCTTTTTACTCCCAGCACCAAGCCGATATACCACGAAACTTATGAAGAATCTATTGCACGTCAAAATCTAACCGAAGCGCAACAGACAGCCCGCAAGAAAGCTTTTTTATATTCAGCTCTTGCCTATTTTGTTTTTGCTTTGTGTTTGTTTCTTTATTTTATCCAGATACTACTAAACAAACACCTATTTGCCGCTCTTTTTGATTTAGTTTTAGTTGGCATACTGTCCATGTTGGCCTATCACGAACATTTTTGGTACATGCAGATGCAAAAAAGAAA
>JGI26437J51864_10000020_pt1 | contig 58684 bp, 54 predicted proteins | sample FrelakmetLWP11LW_FD_51864 | JGI IMG/M metagenome (IMG submission 51864)
AAAATAACTTCTCAGGCGCAAATGTTTTTTGATCACTATCAGGGAAAAATTATCGCAGTTTCTGGGACCAAAGGAAAATCAACCACCTCTACGTTGATCTATGAAACCATCAAGCACGCAGGTAAGAGTGTACAGTTGATAGGCAATATCGGAAATCCTGTACTGAATTATCTCGATATCGATACTCCCGAAGCACAAAAAGATGAATATGCAGTATTCGAGGTTTCGAGCTATATGCTGGAATGACTTCTGAAAAAAAATTATATCAGTGTCTTACTCAATATCTATTCAGATCATATAGATCGGCACGATGGATTCGAAAACTATAAAAATGCCAAACTGAATCTTCTCAATGGTAGCGAGCACAATCTCATGAGAGATGAGATTCTCGAAAAACATGATTTCACGGAACACCAGCTCAAGGAATTGCATATCCAGACATTCTGACACCAGGGAGAATATTCATACAAAGAGGGAGAATTTCTTGTCAANAAGACTAAAGCGTTTTACGGTGACAATATCCTCATCCAAGGAGAACANAATATGATGAATATTTCTGCGGTATTAGGTGTCTGTAGTATTATGAACATAGATCCCAANATACTCAAAGAGATATTGAAGATATTCAATGGACTTCCGCATAGGATGGAGAAGGTCTGAGAATATTGATGAATAACATGGATCGATGACGCTATCTCTACAACTCCAGAAAGTACCATCCAAGCCATCCAGACCTTCGGTAAAGATATCGATACAATCTTCCTCTGATGAACAGATAGGGGATATGTCTTTGATGATCTTATCAAAGTAATCGTGAAATATGGCATCAGGAATGTAGTATTGTTCCCAGATTCAGGCAAAAGGATATTTGACGCTATCAAAAATCATGACGCATGAGAGATAAAAGTACTTCAGACCAATACTATGAAAGAAGCTGTGGCGTTTGCATATGCACATACAAGGAAGGGAAAGATATGTCTGCTTTCTACGGCATCTCCGAGTTATACGTTGTGGAAAAATTTTGAAGAAAAGGGTAGTCTATTTCAGCAATATGTCAAAGAGCTTGCATAATTTTATCTGTTTATTTTTTTTTATGAAAAAGGTTTTTCTTTCTATTTTCGCTTTGTTGATTATCGGATTCGTATTTGCTCATCAACCCAGAATAATATTCAAACAGCCAGTATGACAGATAGTGAACGTAGAACAACCAGAAATATCGCAAGCATTCTATAGTATGCTCTCAGGACAGGAAGATGTCTATCAGATAGTTTCAGATACGGGATTCTTATTGTATGTGAATATTGTTGTACCGGATCTTCCAGGGCAAAGAACAGATTTTATTATAGATATCAACGAATCCGATGAAATAGTAACTACATTGGAGGGAACGTCTTTTGTGTGGACGGATTTTTTTGAAAAATTTTGATGAGATGCCTATCTCCAGTGACCATCGTATGAAAAGGAAGTAGGACCATGAACATATACTATCAAAATCTCCAATAGTGAAAATCAATGAAAATATTCTCTCGCTATAGGAAAAATAGAGAGGTTTGATTTCAAAGAAATACTCAATACGTATAAAGTGATGCCGATGCTCAAGATGCAATTTTTTGAAAAACCATGGTATATGACTTTTTGGAGTTTAGTAGGTGTGTTTTTGGGATGAGCTATTGTTATAGTAATAGTGTCTGTGCGATGAATCTATAGATTTCTGAGATATATAAGAAATAAACACCTATAGGTAAGTACCAAAGATATATGGTTACGTCTAATATATTTGAAAATCATCAAGAAATCAGTATATTCTCTGCTACGCATATATTTTTTTTTATACTCTTCGATATTGAAAAATGACAGAAACGGCTTTGGTGCTTATTGATTTTCAAAAAGAATGGCTTGATCCAGAAAGCGAATATTATGTAGGTGATATACAGGAAACTATAGCCAAAGTAAAATATTTGATAGATCACTGCAGAGCGAGAGATTACAAAATCATCCGAACCAAACATAGGGAAACCGATTCACTTGATGCATTCTGACCGGAAACACAATTCATCGCAGAACTCGAACATAAAGAATCTGATACCGTTATCATCAAGAATAAGATAAGCCCATTCTACAATACGTCATTGGATCAAGAACTTACCGGTATCAAAAAAGTTATCGTTTGTGGTATACTTACCAATCTTTGTGTTAGGAGCTTCATACAAGACGCTTATGATAGGGATTTCAAAATCACGGTTATCAAGGACTGCTGCATAGCGCATACGCCGGAGATACAAGAATTCACGTTTTTCGATCTTGCACAAACGAGAGAAGAGATAGATTTCACTAGCTTCAAGGAATTTGTAGAATAACAAAAAAATAGCTTCAGATTGCCACAAGCCCCGGAATATTCCGGAGCGTTTCATATCGTTTCAGGTTGTTGTGATGAAGCTTAATAGCTACGACCTGCAGCGATTTGTATCTATCTGCAGCTACCTGAAGCAAAAAGTATGTTAGTCGATGAATTTCTTGAAATCTTTGATACTATCAAATGATTTGTAGACGGAAGCAAATCTGACATATACGACAGGATCCATCTTCTTGAGCGCCCTCAGGACATCGTCTCCTATTTCTTTCGAAGTGATTTCGTTCTTGTCGATTGATCGTTCAGCTTCGAGGAATTCGTGGAGTAAGCTGATTGTAAGATAGAAGAGCTATCCAGTAATTTTTTTGTTATAAAATTAAAAAAAATGATATTGACATTTCAAAGAAAATAAATATAAGAAAGAAAATAATAATAAAATTAAACAAAATGAAAAAAATATTTTTTACCAGTGTAATTATAGGGATACTAATTTCTGTACAAATATCTAGTGCAGCAAGAAGTTTTGCCTCAGAAGATCAAAAGGTATTGAGAGTATATATAGATACTGTACATACCTGTATAACAGATACTTTCATGATGGATTCTTTGATAAATGTATGTGGATTATCCTACGTTCGTACGGATACTGTTAATTGTTCTATGTATAGTTCAAACTATTGTATTTTTTATGAAGTATATGGTCTAGGAGATGGGAAATGGATCTCCAGCAATATGCCTTTTGAGGGATATACACTTACTAATAAGGATACTACAATGTTTGATGTGAATAGTGATCTTGATGTTATTTGTATGCAAACAGAAAATATCTATCACTTGAAAGAATGTATGTTATACGAATGTCATTATGTGAATTTGGATGGATATCTCTATAACAGCCCAGAAAAAAAATTGACAAAGACATTTGTCTTTATAGAAAAAAAAGGATCCTTGGTATATTATTACCTGTATATGGATACTTTACAAGCTACTTTATATAAGTAACAAGAAAAGAGCGAGCTTTCTTCCGCTCTTTTTTTTGTGTTGAAAAAATATCTTAGTCTATGAATTTTTTGAAATCTTTGATACTATCAAATGACTTATAGACGGAAGCAAACCTGACATAGACAACCGGATCCATCTTCTTGAGCGCCCTCAGGACATCGTCTCCTATCTCTTTCGAAGTGATTTCGTTCTTGTCGATTGATCGTTCAGCTTCGAGGTTGTTAATCATATTTTCGATATTTTCTTTGTCGATCTCTCTTTTTGCAAAAGCGAGTAGGATAGCTTTTTTGAGTTTTTGTCTATCGTACATCTCCTTGCTACCGTCTTTTTTTACAACGACAAGTTCTGTAAATCCTTTCCTTTCAAAGGTAGTAAACCTATGTTGGCAGTACTCGCATTCTCTTCTTCTCCTGATGCTTTGACCATCTTCGATCACTCTCGAGTCGATGACTTTGGTCTCCATACTCTGGCATTTTGGACACTTCATAACTTTATATTAACATATAAACAGTGAACAACTAACAACTAACAGTGAACAATGATGGAATTTTTTTATGAACATTTTCAATAATTGTTAGTTATTAGTTGTAAGTTGTTAGTTAAGTTTATTGTGGCATCAGGAACCTCTTGTTGTAATAGGTAATATTCTTGAGAAATCCTTTGAATCGGATGATATCTTCACTGATAAGATTCTTCTTTATCTCTTCAAGGCTTTTCTTGCCAATAAATTGAACCCGGTTATTGTATCCTATTTTGAGATACTCTTTATTGTCATCAATTTCTATCCAGTGTTTGATGATCTCATTGAAATCGGCTTGGAGCTCATTGATAATCCCAATGATCTTGGTATGATGATATTCGTCAATATTCAGAATATCTTGAACATAGAGTTTGACGAGTAATTCTGTAGTGACTTTTTTTTCATGAGTTTCATCTCTCAGATAGGTGAGGTAAATAAGAAGTCCAAAGAGTGTCTCTCTGATGGTAGAGAAGATACCCAGGATTACGAGATCAGAATAATCATTTTTTAAAAGTATTTTGTGCTGATGTATGGATCTACAGAACATTTTTCCTATCCAAAAATCGAGGTTGTAAATATTCTCTTTGATGTGATAGATGTCTTGTTCGCTCAACTCTTTTTTTAGTGTTTTGATAAAATTCTTATGTTCTAGATTCTTGGTGATATCCTGATAGACGGATTCTATAAACTGACTATCAGCTGTTTTTACCAGACCGGAAATCTCTTGTCCTATGAGTCCCTTAAAGAGTTCTATAATTTTCTTGTTTTTGATATAGAGTCTGATATCTTTGGGGTTGATATCTTGCAATATCGTGGCCAAAAAGGTTTCATCGAACGACTTAAGTAAGGCGATATTTGAGTAGATGTTTTTGATATCCGTTTTGTGGGGAAGGGTAAATTTTTGTTTTCCGGCCCTGACATTTTCAGCAGTGTGTTTATAGAAAAAAACATTTTTTCCGTATTGATAGAGGAGTCCACCGTAATACAACAAAGTATAATTTTTTTCGTCTAGCTGGTCTTCTGTTGCTAGTATATGTTGGATAATGGGTTTCCTGAATAATCTGAGGAAAAAAGTATCACCTCTAGAAAGCCGTGATCCTCCGATGAGTGTGATATAGAAGTTCAATAGCTTCTCCATCATTTTGGATTCCTTCTTAATCCTTTCCGGTATTTTGAAACTCTCGATATTTTCTACATCCTCTCCGATAGAGGACATAAGGTCGTCAAGATCCTCTTTGATTGGCGCCTTGCTATCTTGATCTCTGAATGTAGTAATCATATATTTCTGGACTCCAGAGAAAAAGTTTTTTTTGAAATTTCTGTAGTCAGTGATATAGAGGAGGAAATTTTCCAATTGACTTTCGTCTTTACGGAAGCTTTTGATGAAGGTATCGAGGATTTTTCTATCGAAAATTTTGGAGATGACCGTATCGGTGATCAGAAACATATCTGCATCTATAAAGAGATATCTGAGTAGGATGTCTGCAGGTAGAATGGATTGCATGATTTTGGTCTCTAACGCTGAGAAGGTTTTTTTGCCAGTATATTCTTTGTGGTTTGCAATGAACTCTGTATAAATACTCTTTGTATCACCCTTGAGCTCATCATAGAACAATCGAGAATAGATGTCCTTATCGATAACGTTAGGATGGACGAAGATAGTATTGAAATTTTTATATGTTGCGAATAGCATAAAAAACATTTCTATCTGATTCAACAATTCTTTTTTCAATGCTTTCACGACGACCGGATCAGCTTTTTTGCCAGTCTGCTGAAAGACGAATTCGTAGAATGAAAACATCGTTTCTACAAATCGGTTATAGTTTTTTTCCCTATCTTTGTGTGGAAAGACTTTTAGTCTTGCGAGAAAGACGAAACTCAAAAGGAATACCGTATAGAGGAAATTGAGGTAATATTCAGGTGGATGATGTCTGAAAACATCTTTGACATACAATGCTACTACAAGTGCTAAGTTGTTCGCGATATTTGCTGGCGAGAAAAACCTGTAGCCGTTGAGATTGGCCATTGCACAATAGCTATAATAGATATCGATATCTTTTGGCTTGATGTTGGATTGTTCACCGAATCCAATCTTAAATTCAAAGGGGTCGAGCGTCACGTCAAAAAGGTTCAGTTTATAGTTTTCTACAATCTTCCTATTGATTACGGAAAAAAACTCCTTGGTGGAGATGAACGAGATAAACATGCTTGCAGGATTTATGGTCTGTGCAACGATTTCGTCAGGAAAAAGCGAGAGAAGAACTCTTTTGAAGAGCTGCATACAAAGAAATAATGATAAATTATAGATGATACATTTTTTCTGATTTTCGATATGTTGTTATTTCTAATATATCATTGTCTATAGTTGTTTTGAGAGTATGGTGATCTTATATTTCAGATTATCTCGAGTCTGTCTTGGGTTGATATCGAAGATAACAAATTCATTTCCGTCTTCGTCAGTCTCTATACCTTTGACGAGTCCTTCTATATTGTCTAATTTTTGTATAGTTCCTGCTTCTGGGCTGATTCCTATGGTATCAAAAATAAGTTTGCCGACTTTTTGGACGTTCTGCTGTTGATAGAGTTCTCCGTATCCTTTATTAGGCGTGATAGTGATTGTCTTGGTCTTGCCTATATTCATGCCAATGACTGCTTCATCTAATCCTTCAATGACTTGTTTGTTTCCCACTATAAACATAAGCGGTGTTTCCTCAGTGTTTTGATCGAATATGGTTCCATCAGGATACGTAGCGGTATAGACCATAGTGATGGTGTCTCCTATTTGCACCTTGTTTTTGCTGTTGCATCATGCAAGGACAAAAAGCGAAAGCGACGCTATAGAGAGAAGAGTGAGAATTTTTTTCATTTTTGTATGTATAGGGGATAAATACTGGTATAATACGCATATATACACCTAATTCAACTCAAATTACTAGTTCTTCATCTTGTCGCTGATAAATTTTTTCCGTGATGCTTGCGGTGTGGTTATAGCAGTATTCTCATATCCGAGAGGCATGACAGCAGCTCAGGTATCCACTTCCTGTTTCTGATACATCTCTTCGAATTTGACGATATATTCGTTATCGAGTAGCATATTATTTTCGTGTTCAAGGAAATATTTGGCGTAATCAGATTTTTCGTAATTCACCAAAAAATTCTGAGTAAAATATAATTCATCGGTTTTGACTTGCTGTTCTATAGTGGCGTTTTCGATAGCCGTCTCTATAGAGACATAATTTACATAGGTCCTAATCGCGATAATCATCGCAAAAATATCTACGATGATGATTCCGTATTTTATGCGATTGGGATATCTTCTGAGGAGAGCGTATATATGTTCCATAAAATTAACTAACAACTAACAATTAAAAACTAACAATGATGGAATTGTCTTATTACGGACTATGAATACATTATCAATGATTTATGAGTAATGTGGTTGAAAATTCAAGCCAAAATCTTACAAAAATGCTAAATGTTAAGTGCTAAGTGCTAAATATAAAAAACTTAACACTTAAAATTTAGAACTTAACACTGTTTTAAGGTATGGCTATTCGTAAATTGCCAGAATATCTCATCAATAGACTCAAAGCAGGAGAGATCGTCGAAAGACCAGCATCTATCCTCAAAGAATTGGTGGAAAATAGCTTGGACGCGTGAGCAACGCAGATCGAGATAGATATTCATGATGGCGGAAAATCGTTGATCAGCGTCGAAGATAACGGAACCGGAATAGAGTTGTCTGATATGGATTTGTTGTTTGAAAGATATGCGACCTCCAAAATATATGGTGAACAGGACCTTTTCAATCTGGTCAGCTATGGATTCCGCTGAGAGGCATTGGCAAGTATTGCCGAAGTCAGCAAGACGACGATAATCTCAAAGACTGAATATAGCGAGATAGGGACGAAAATAACCAAATTATGAATGGATCCCATCATCAAACATCAACCCGTGTGATTCGCTCATGGGACTTTGGTGACCATCGAAGATTTGTTCTACAATGTGCCAGCAAGGCTCAAATTCCTCAAGTCTTCACAGACGGAATTTTTCTATTGCTACAACTATGTCGTAGATATAGCACTCATGCATCCGGACAAAACATTTATTTTCAAAAAAAATGATAAAGTCATTTTTGATCTCCAGCCGAGAATATCGTTGATGGAAAGAATCATGGATATCTACAAGAAAGATCGATCCAAACATATCAAGGAGTTGAAGCATGAAACGGAAGAATTATCACTCTATGGTATTGTGGGAAATTCACAATTATTGTTCTGATCGGGAGAAAATATCAAGATGTATGTCAACAAAAGACCAGTCCAAGACAAGGTTATGCGTAAAGCATTGATGGATGCATATTACAGACAGATAGCGCCCAATGAATATCCATTGGCTATCCTTATGATCGATGCAAAACCGAGTTTTGTAGACGTCAACGTACATCCCAGAAAACTCGAAGTGAAATTCGCGGACTCCAGGAAGGTCTATGATGCCGTATATTCCAATGTGCAGAAAGCTTTGGGAGAAAATAGGATATCCACGATAAGCCAGCAATTTTCTAGACTTGAAGTCACTTCTATACCGATCGCAGAGCAGAGCGCTATGTTTGGTGTGACGGATTTTGCTACGGTAGCGCAACCAACAGTGACGCAAGCAAATAATTTTTCACCGATCGAACAAGAGCAATTACGGGACAATGAAATAGGTGAGTACAAAGTCATCGGGCAGATATGGAATGCATATATCATTTTAGAATCTATGGATGCTATCTATTATATAGATCAACATGCTTTGGCAGAAAGGATACTTTTTGAAAAGATCAAATCATGAATAAAAAATCCTGAATGACCTTCATCGGAAATCCTGCTTCAGCCTATTATGATAGAGGTTGCGAACATCCCCAATCTCGACGTGAAATTGGATGAGATCAATGCATTATGATTCGATGTATCTATGATCGGAGAAAATAAAGTAGCTATTTATTCCGTACCACAAGTATTCTCCGTCTACAAAATCGATATGGAAAAAATATTCAATCATATCTTATATTTGGAGACTATAACTTTTGATCATATCTTAGATAAAATTTTCGCTACGCATGCATGCAAAGTTTCTATCAAAGCAGGGGATAGACTCTCCTTGCCGGAAATGAGTAATCTTGTGAAAGAATGACTTCAAGCTGTTCCAGGACTCTTCGTCTGTCAGCATGGTAGGCCATTTTTCATCAAGACACCAAAATGAGATATCGATAAGTTTTTTGATAGATAAACGTATATAAAAAAATCCGCCTAGACGGATTTTCTTTTTTTAGACAAAATATATTCATCTATTTATGCAGCAGCTTCTTCAGTTGTTTCTTCTTCTTTAGCTTCGTCTTCTTTTACTTCTTCTGTTGCTACTTCTGGCGTAGTTGTCTCAACTACTTCTGGTGTTGTTACTTCATCTGTCATAGGTGTAAGGTTATCAAGTAAAACTCGCATGTCATCGTAATGATTTCATAACGACTCACACTATATCTAATTCCTAGAGAAAAGCAAGGTATTACCTAATATTTCTCATTATAAAAAAACTCCTATTACAGGAGTTCTTTTTTTTGGAAATATATTTGTAACTATCTATAGGAATTTAAATTCATTCCCATAGATAGAAGCGACGTTAAACTTTCTTTCATAAAATTTCGGCGTCTTCTTCTATCTGATTTCAATCTGGTATCCCGTAAGCTGAGTAGCTAATTTCACATTAGATGCTCATTTACCGATAGCAAGTGCTTTTTGACTTTCATCCATCATTACGATGGCTTTGTTGTCCAAGAGTTCAACGCTATTGATTTGTGCAGGTTTCAAACAGTTTTTGATCAACTGGATTGGATCTTCTGTATCTTCGATAAAATCTATTTTTTCTCCATCTAACAATGAAAGCACAGTATTGATTCTGTCTCCCTTACTTCCGACCATCACACCGACCGGATCAACTTTTTCTTCGTTGGAATATACAATGATTTTGGTTCTTTTTCCAGGAATCCTTACAATCTTTTCGATACCTACAATATTTTCTTCGAGTTCAGGAACTATTTTTCTCAAAATTGCTTCGATATATTCTGTCGTAGATTGGGTGATTTCAAGGATAATTCAGCCTTGTCCTTTGGATATCTGTTTCAATAAAACGAAAATCTCTTCACCTGGTTCATACATTCTATTCGGAATCTGACCATCTGGTTGCAATACCACAGCGGTTCCTTCAATATCCAAGATGACGCTATCTGCATGTACTCTGATGACTCTTGCTTTCAAGAGTTCTCCTTGTTTGTTCTGGAACTTTTCATAGAACCTCTCTCTTTCGATTCCTTTCAAACTTTGTTTGATGGTCTGTGCTGCAGATTGGGCAGCTATTCTGGAGAGTTCAAGGCTTTCTGGAGTGACGTCAATCAAAAGTTTTTCTCCCATAGTCACATCTTTTCTAATTTTCTTCGCATCTGCGAGAGTGATCTGTAATTCGTCATCTTCCACGTCTTTGGAAACCTCAAGCTCTCTATAGATAGTGACGGTTCCATCGTTTTCGATGTTTACGATAATCTCAGATTTTTTGTACTGAGGATAATCCTTCTTGAATCCAGATTTGATACCGGCTTTTACGATCTCCAATACTTGATACGGATCGAATTTATAATCATCAACCAAAGCCATAATAGCGGTTTGGATACTTTTTCCATCTAATCTCATATGTGTTTTTGAGTAAATAAAAAATAAGATAATCTTGTTATCTTATTAAGGTTACAGAGAGGATATATTTTTTATGTGGATTTGCAAGAGTATTACAATTTTTCCAGCAAGTCCATTACCAAACAGGATTTGACAAAAAAATAATTCTGACTATAATTGAAGCATACAATTCCATTTTACTTTTGACTTTCCTACCATGGTACCACCAATCAAATGATCTTTCGAGGATGTTGAGATTAAAACAGAGAAACAAGCCGACAGCATTGTCGACGCTCTTGATGAACAAGAAAGAAAAAAACTTCTTGATGCTTTAAACAAGAAAATGTGAAATAAAGAAGACAAAAACGAATCCAAGGAAAAGATGAAAACACCAGAACTTGAAAAAAATAATCATAAAATTGATGAATGAAAGTATAAAAAAGAAAAACTCGCAGAATGATGGAAAGAGGAAGAAAGACATGCATATATTAATGGATCTGAAACAAAAATAAAAATTCTCAAAAAAGAACTTGCACCAGGCGCTTTCGTACGAGAATATCAAGATGATGGTAAAATGCCAAAACATTTGATAGGAGAACAGTTATTTAACTGGAAGGCTGTACTTAGTCTTGGATTACAAGATAGATTGCCTACATGGGAGAATATGGTAGCAATGAGATGAGAGACTAAAGAAGAAAAAGATAATTTCTTAAAAAATAATTTCCAAAAGAATTGAGAAAATCTGTTTCCTGGGTGTTGGGGTCCGAGTGGCGAGGAGTTCAAGGGTATTGGTCATCGAGCGGATTATTGGTTGGCAGATGGTGGTAATGTAGGACTCGATGGAGATGGTATGTATCATTACAACGGTAGTCCTGAGTTTGGCTTTTCGTTGCGTCTCCTCAAGAACTAGACCGGCTCGAAGAGGCGGATTGTCCGACTATTTGACTATTTTTAGTGAAAAATATCCAAAATATCGGTGGACAAAATGCAAAACAAATGTTTGATTTCTTTATTCCCCTGACTTGTCGGGGGATTTTTGATGTTTATAATTTTTCCAGCAATTTTTTTTATTTTTATTAGATAGGAAATACCAAGACAAGAAAAGAGGACGTACAAAAAGTAAAATTCAGACAAATAAGATTGACAAAGATAAAGAAATAATTATATTTTTCTAAGTTCTGATGACAACACTCGCACGAGATATGTAGAAAATCTGGTGGCATAGACAAATCAGCTGAAGGCGTTATTTAGGCCGAAAGGTTGATTATCCGAGTGGTAAAGAAGAATTACTAGTGACATAACAGGCGTTCGTCTGAGAAAAGAATTTATGTGCTAGGACCCTTGCTTTTTGGCAAGGGCTTTTTTTATATTCTTTGTAGGAGGTCTGTGATTATGGAATTATAGACGTTCATTCCACTATCGGTAAGTCTGAGCTTTATTCAGTCAAAAGTTATAAGTCATTCATTTTTATATGTTTCCAAGAGTAATTCGTAAGTCGGCACAAGAAGAGGAATGTATTTTGAAATATCAGCGATTCCTTCCCTAGTTCTTAATCTGAGAAAAAATTCTTCAATCAAGAGATCTGATTCGTTCAGTGATTGGACTTCCTTTTCATCGATTCGATTTCATTCAATATATTGTTTGATATCTCAGGTGTTCGTCCAACGTGTTCAGAATTCAGAGTTCAGAGTTCAGCGTTCAGAATTAATAAAAATTTTCTGCATTCTGCATTCTACATTTTGCATTGGAAGAAACGATGAAGCGGAGAGTCAGAGCCCAATGTAGGGTTCCATATTCCGATAGACCATATTGTGGATGGAAGCTTTGCCTGCTGCTGCGAAATTGGAGATCTCGTATCTCATGAATCCTGCATCTTCGATCATTTCTTTGAGGATCAAAAACTCTTCCATAATTTCTTCATCGGTGCCATAATAGGTTGGGGTGGTGCACCTCATTTCGAGCGTAGGCGAGAAATCTCCTCACTTCGGATAGGATTTCTCTCCTGCTAAAGCAGGGTCGAAATGACTGATTCCTTCCAGCGTATACAACGAAATACTATCCGCATATCCACTTGCCAGGAATTTCTGCAAAAAATCACGTTTGAATTCGTGTCGGAGTTGCTTGTGACCATTTTTGCTGACCTGGAATTTTCCGAAAGCGATGAAATCGAAATTGAAGACATTATTCTCTTTTTTGTGTTTGCTGAGCGTTCTCAAAAATTCTACGATACTATTGAAATTGTATGCTCTTCAGGTTATCTTCAAGACTTCGTCGTCGAAACTCTGGATACCGAAACTATATCTCAATCTAGATATTCTATTATATTTTTTATTCAGATCTTGGACGAAATTCAACACCTCTTCTTCGGGATAGGGATTCAATTCGATGCTCAATTCCGCTAATTCTTCAAAATCAAATTTGGTCCTGATATATTCGATGATATCGATGATCCTTGGTGATCAGATCCTGCTCGGAGTTCCTCATCAGATATAGAGTGTTTTCAATTGTTTGTCTGTCAGTGTTTCTGCATAATGATCGATTTCTTTTTNCAATGCTACGATATATTCATCTATCAATGTATCGGAAAAATCTATCGGCATACTATTGAATGAACAATAGGCACATTTGCTGGCACAGAAGGGAATGTGGATATAGAGACTGAGCATACTATAATGAAAACGTCATTTCGAGGCGTGGCCGAGAAATCTACGCTATAAAGCTTAGATTTCTCCTCGTTTCACTCGTCGAAATGACTAAAGGAGCGATTATTCTCTGGTTATGTCTAATCCTTCGGAGTATTCAAATTTTCCGAGTTTGGATCAAATTTTGTCTTTTTTGCAATAATCTTTGTAATCAAGTACTTTCTGTCTTTTTACTTCGATAGCTTCTTTGGATATCATACCTGGTCCGCCAATACATCATCATTCACAAGCGAGAATATCGAGGAATCTGATATTTTTATTGTTTTTAAATTCCTGGATACCGGCATCGATTTGTACTGGTCCATCAACAACATATACCTGATCTCTAGTAAGTGTTCATTTGTAATGTAAACTCTCCGCGATTCATCAGGAAAGTGGATATATTTTGGTATAGTCGTTGTAAAAATGATCGAAGTCAGGAGTACCGTCTTCCGTGACAGAATAGGTGAATTCTTGTGGTTTGATATTGTTTTCTTTGTTATAGTCAAAAATATCTTGAAGTTCCTTGAAGGTGATAGCATAATCAATTCAGTATTCTTTTGCTTCCATTTTTTTCGCTAAACATGGTCCGATGAAGAGCGTTTTCCATTCGGGTCCGTATTGTTTTTTGATGAATCTATCCATAACGACCATAGGAGAAGCGACATTGATGATATTTTCTTTGAGTTCTGGATATTTAAATTCTATAATTTTTACAATAGTAGGGCAGTTGGGACAAATATATCTTTTACTCGGATTTTCTTTGAGAATTTTTTCGTATTCCATATTGATAAGCTTCGCAGCGTACGTAAGCTCGACGATTTTTGCTATTCCCATTTTTTTCAGATCCAAAATAATTTGCGGATATGCAAAATCCACCGGGAAGCTAGGTGCAAGTAGCCCGATTATTTTTTCTTTACACAAGGCGTTGTCGATGAGCTGTTGAAGTTCTGGAGTAAGGGACATGAAATTAGATTAAAGTATAAAGTATCAAGTATAAAGTATAAAGTATCAAGAAAAATATCTAAATTCTATTAGTGGCAGTGTAAGGAAGCTATAGGGTATTTTCAAGGTATAAATCCCCAATTATTATGCGTTGACTTTTGTTATTGATTATATATAAATTTATTAGAAATAGAATGTTAAACTAAAATTAATTTTTATGGAACCAAAAACATTAGAAGTAGGACTCCTTTTGTGGTGGAAGGGAGAATCCAAAGCACAACCTATTATGATTACTTATGTCAATCATAAGAAAAATTGTTTTCGTTTTATTACTTTTTCTAACAATGTAGAGACAGATAATCTTCATATTATGCGTGAAGATAAACCAACTCACTTATTGGAAGAAATGTCTAAGACAGATAAAGTGAAAGTATGTGAGTATCTATCTCAGAGAAAAAAAGATGCTCAGAATAAAATTAGCACAACATTAAGTGAGCTTCATGAAGCACAACATAGACATGATCTTGCGGTTCAAACAATGCATCTCGAATTTGTTTTGGATGAAGATATAAAGAAAACAATTAAAAAATTTGAGGGATATTTATCAAAATCAGAATAAATCCCTTAATAATAGGTAAAGTCTGTTGTGTAAACAGGCTTTTTTTATACAGTATACATTATTTTATCTCAGATTTCTAATTTACCTTTGTCTTCAAAAGTCCCAATTACCTGCTTCAAATCAATCTCATCATAACTATCAATTTCCGGTGCGTGAAGCCATGGTCTTACTACCAAAATCTTTTTTTCTATTTCCATAATATAACCGATTTCTTCTTTTCACTTTCTTGCCTTATCGCTTTCCAATAATTGCCTATTCACGAGCTGTCTGATTTTCGTAAATCTCGTCCTGATTTCGTGGTCATCGACTTTATTCGGCAATTTGCTTGAAGCCGCTAACGGCTCATCGTGATATTCAAATAATGCTATATTATCAAACTTCGTTTCATCTACGAATTCCAGAAGTTTATCAAAATTTTGTTTCGTTTCACCGGGGAATCCAATGATCAAATTCGTTCTGATGAATCTGACCGGAAATATTTTTTTAATCTGATCAATAAATTTTTGGATATATACTTCATCACCAAACCTTCCCATTTTTTTCAAGACCGGTGAACTGATGTGTTGTAATGGGATATCAAAATACGGTATAAACTTTTTCAATTTTTTCAGCTCTTTGAGTTGATTGAGCGTGACGATGTCCGGATACAAGTAGAGGAGTCTATACGTGAAATTTCATTTCAGTTTGTCTAACTTTTGTAACAATTCCAATAATTTCGGTTCACCATACAAGTCACTTCCATATCTTGTGGTATCTTGAGCTATCAAAATGATTTCCTGAATCCCATTCGCGATCATCTGCTTCGCTTCGTTCAAAATTTTCTCTATCGGCAATGATTGTTGTTTCCCTCTGATGGCGGGGATAATACAGAAGGTGCAATGATTGTCGCATCACTCGGCGATTTTGAGATATTCAAATTTTTGTTCTAGATTAGTATACACTCTCGGCGAGCTAGCAAATTCAAAATCTCAGAAAGTTTTGCTATCATATCATTGCAGAATTTGTTTTAAATTTACTATATTCAAATCACCTCGTGAAAGATAGTGAACTAAATCACCCTCACCCTCTTTAGCAAAGAGGGAACGCTTACTAGAAGCCTCCTTTGCTAAAGGAGGAAACGAAGGAGGATTCAATTTTTTATAATACTGCACGGCGCATCCAAGCAGGTATACCGTCTTCTTTGCTTTCAATAATTTCTTAACGGTTTCACTTGCTTCGTCTCTACCAGAAGAAATAAATGCGCAGGTATTCAAAAAAACTATCTTCGCTTTTGTGTCGAAAGGATCGGTAAAATAGTTCAACTGATATTCAGGAGTCTTCAAACTCATATCAAAAAAACGACCAAGGAAATACTGGCTGTCGACCAGGTTTTTGGTGCATCATAAGTTGATGAGTGAAAAGTTAAGTATGTTTGTCATAGAGAAAGGGAATGTCATTTCGAAGCGTAGCTGAGAAATCTTATTAAAAGGTGGAGATTTCTCCTCATTATATTCGTCGAAATGACTAATAAAGAATTATTATTGCTTCTGTATTTGACGTACACTTACTCATTAGTAAATACTTCTTCTATACTATCTTTCAAGCTATATCCATCCATAAATTCTTTCAAGTGTGGTTTTTTCTTCATCAAGGTCTCCATACTGAGGATGAGCGAATCATAATCGCCGGATTTAGGATAGACGTAGGTAATTGGATCCAAAAGTCCTGTCGGTCTGATTATTTGCTCGACGATTTTGTCGGACAACTTCAATTCATATTCAGACGGAGTAGCAGACAAAAAGATGGATTTTGTGTCTTTCTTGTGTTTTTTTACCAACGTAATTAACTGATTTTCTCCACGCGCTTCTTTCAGTTTTTTGTATGTATTGAAAATTTCTACGTGCGTATTTGATACATTTGAACTAATATCAAACGCTTGATCCAAAACGATGTCTTTCAGATCTTTCCAACCCAAGATTCCTTCCAATTCTTCGAATCTCAATGGTCTATGATCGACCGCTGAAGGGAGTCTGAAACCATATTTTATCAGGTTTGCTTTTCTTGATCTATCGCCTCATGGCATAGCTCTGAGCTGTGGTAAGGTCATATGCGATTCATCGACGATCAACAAAAAATCATCGGGAAAATAATCAAAAATCGTGTTTGGTGGTTCGCCAGGAAGTCTATTATCAAAATATAATGAATAATTTTCAATCCCGTTTACAAATCATGTTTCTTTGATCATCCTGATATCGTATTCCACTCTTTTTTTGATTCTTTCTGCTTCTACCAACATTCACTGTTTCTCAAATTCTTTGACTCTGAGCTCTTTCTCAGCGTTCATCTGTTCCAAGATGGTATCGAGATCAGAAACATCTTGCAAGAATTGTGTCGCTGGTCGGAGCGTCACTTTGTTCTTATTTTCTTTGTGTTCAAAGGTCAGTGCATCTTTCAATTCTATCAAATCAAGCACTTCTTCGTTGAAATGTAATCTGTAGACGAATTTCTCTGTACTGGAGAAAATATCCAGAATATCTCATTTGAATTCAAACATTCCATGTTCTATTTTCGCAACGATAGGTTTATATTGCATATGGAGAAGTTGTCTTTTCAATGCTTTGAAATCATATTGCTTGCCGACTTCAAACTGCAGACAATTTTCTTCGAAGAATCTTTTCTGTCATAGACCATACAATGACGACGCTGATGCTACTACGATTACATCTTTTCTGCTCAGTAATGATGCCATAGTTGCGAGTCTGTACATTTCGATCTCCTGATTAATGGTCGCTTCTTTTTCTATGTAGAGTCCTTGAGCTGGGAGATAACTTTCCGGCTGATAATAATCGAAATACGATACGAAATAATGTACGGCGTTATTCGGGAAAAAATACTTGAATTCTGTCGCAAGCTGCGCAGCAAGTGTTTTATTATGTGAAATTATTAGTGTCGGTTTTTGTAAGTGCTGGATCATATTCGCCATCGTAAACGTCTTTCCTGTACCTGTAGCTCAGAGCAGGGTAGCCTTATTTTTTCCGCTTTCAAAAAGTTTCTTGATCTCCTCAATAGCTTTGATCTGATCTCCGGCTGGTTTGTAATTGGACTGTAATTGGAACATACAATAATTAACTAATAACTAAAAACTAAAAGTGAAAAACGAATGAAAAGTTTTGTATGGACTATCGTGGATTATAATAGTTCATACTACAACAAAATCTTGTGCTATTCACTATTAACCAATAGTGTATAGAAAATTCAGTCCCGAAGTCCACAGATAAGTAGAATTGATATTTTATGATAAATATATATGGTTGAGATGTCAGATGAATAAGCATATATCTTTTTATACAATAAATTATTATTCTCATGTCTCTTTTCCCTAAAAAAATAGTGTGAATTATCATTATGACTTTTTCTTTGTTCTCATTTGTTGTCGCTAGTAGTACAACGATTCTTCCTATCAGCGCTGACGAGGTAGATAGCGATGCAGTCAGACAGGCATGGCTTCAGTGGGTCAATGATGCAAGGGCGGATGCTTGAAGTAATCCATATATTCTCGATCCTTCTCTTACCAATACTGCTCAAACTCGGGCGAATCATCTCAGAGATGGTGATATCACCAAATGAACTCATATCAGAGAAGATGAGTCTTTTCGAGATACTGCTGCAATTCGTAGATGGTTCGAAGCACAAGGAGTGACACCATGACTCTTCACCGAAAGCAACGGTCGAAATGTATATAGTTGCACTCATGATTGTACGCAATCATTGATAGATAAAATACGTTATACGTATAACTTTTTTGCCAGTGAGGCAGGAAGATCATATCAACCGCATCGATTGAGTGTGATAGAAAAAAAATACAAAATCATGGGTGTCGGTATCGCTGCGGGTAATGGAAAATATTATCTGACGATGCAGGTTGCAGATTATGTCACGGTAAACGATCCTTCGCTTATATTCACTGATACGGCAGGACATACGTATCGTGAAAGTATAGAATATTTGTACAATAAAGGCATCGTTCAATGATATCCTGACAGAACATTCAAGCCAGATGCTTCTATCAGTCGTGCAGAGATGACGAAGATTATCGTCGCAGCACATACGTTAGGAACAACACTCCCCAAAGAAATAAATTGTTTTCCTGATGTCCGTGCGGAATGGTTTGCTGACTATATCTGTTATGCAAAGACACATAATATCGTTAAGTGATTTTCTAATGGGATATTCAAACCCCAGGATATGACAACAATAGCGCAGTGACTCAAGATATGAATCAATACATTTGATCTTGGTGTCGTGGAATGAAGCGGTACTACACGATATACACCCTATCTTGATTATGTCTATAATAATGATATTTTTCCTTCTCATAGTCTCTCTCCAAATACTTCCATGACTCGTGGTCAGATGGCATATCTTGTCCATCAATTATTGATAAGACAGGAATAATCATCCATCATGTATTTGGTAGACGTGATATTTTTTCACATAAAGTAAAATAGCAGAATCGATGCTGTAGATAAGAATTCACTGGTAAATAAAAAAACTGAAGCAATAAATACTTCAGTTTTATAACAGTTTTTAGACTTCAAACTCAAATTCAGGAATCAAAACAGCTGCTTCTATTCTTACACGTTCGGGACTATCCGAACCATGAATAGCATTAGCTGGAATCCCTTGAGCATACAATTCAGGATTTCCGTAGAGATTTCTGATGGTCCCTATCTCTGCTTTTGCCGGATCGGCGTCTCCTATACATGTTCGAAAATCTTTGATGGCGTTATGTTTTTCAAGCATAGCTACCACAATAGGACCGGAAATAGTATGTTGTACCAAATTTTCAAAAAACGATTTACCTTTGTGCTCAGCATAAAAGGTTTCTGCTTGCTCTCGGGTTAATTGTATAGGTTCGCTCACAAAAATGATATCAAATCCTGATTTGAGTATATGGTTCAGGATGTCATCCAAATGCTCCATAGCATCGGGTTTAATGTAGGTCAAAGTTTGTTCTTTGTCTCTCATAATATATAGTTTTTGTTTATGTTTATTGACATATAATGATTTGTATAAATAAATCAAGAAAAAAACTCACCAAAGTGAGTTTTTCACCCCGCGAAAGCGAGATATGATAAGCATGGTTATGCTTCAATATGATTTCATCGATGAACGCTTTGCTATAAATGACTTTTGGTCGATAAACGCTTTGCGATGAAATTCATCAATTTATCATTTTATCATCCGCTTAGGCGGATATTTATCGTCCCGACTTGTTGGGATGTTTATCGAAAAATTTAGTCTTTAAATTTTTCTTTTAATCTCTTGATAGTTTCTTCTCTCTTAGCCAATCTTGCTACTTCTTTTTCTGCTGCTATCTCTTCTCTTGTTTTCTTGACTTTGACTTCCTCTTCAGGTTCTGATTTAGCGTTTTTTGAAGACTTGTGCTTAGCTATTTTTTCCGCTTCTTCCGGATCCTGTTCGACTTTGACAGCTATATCTTTTTTGAGTTCTTTGTAAAGAAATGGGACAGTGAAGTTTCCAAGAGTAGTAATTTTCTTTTTGAGCTTCAAATAATGTGGTTCAATAGCTACGCCATGAGTTTCATTGATGGCAGTAACGATATCGTTTTCATCAACCTTAGCATAGAGAGTACCATCAGCATTAGCTTTTCTCACGATAGTGACTCCTCATATTTCATGAAGTTTTGTGAAAAGATCTTCCAATCCAGAAGCTTTCTTTTTTCTGTCATCTTCAGCAGCTTTCATTTTCTGAGCGAACTTATTCTTGTTCATAGCGTCAGCCAATACTGCTATATTTTGGGGTAATAGGACATTCCTAGCGAAAATTGGTTTAACCTTAACAATCTCAAATTTTTCTCCGAGATGTTTGTCACTTTGCAAGAGGATGACTTCTATCACCTTGTTCTCTACTTTTCTTTTTGGCATTTTATTGTACTAAATGATTAAAAAATTTGTCAATTGCGGATTGCGGATTACGAATTTAAAACATTCGCAATGCGTAATTCGTAATCAAATAATTGTGCAATTAATAAAAAATATGCGACTTACTATATACTAATTCCTAGACTGATTTCAAATGAAAATAGATATTTTATACTAAAGCCTTAGAAAAATATGCATATTACATATTTTTCAAGTGATTTAGTATATACCGACGACTTGAGAAAAGGCAAGTTTTAATAATTGTTTTAGAGAAAAAATTGCCTATTTCGAAAGCTGTTCGGTATGTTCTAAAGTCCCTGTTCCCTGAATATTCACCTCCTTGATCTGGATGTTGGCTTTGAGGAATAGGTCCTGAAGTGCGCTTTGTGCATTGTTTTTGGCTGCTTCGAGGATGCCTCCGCTGAGCGCTTCTTGGAGTATTAATTCTCCAGCTTTTTCTCTGAGCTTATTTTCCATAGCGATTTCGCTCTTGGTGACGATACCGAGTTTAGCAGTCTGGAGTTCTCCCGTAAGGGTGACTGAGAAGATTTCAGGTTCTCTGAGGATGATAGTGACGGTGCCATCACGAGAGATTTGAATATCTCCAGTAGTGATATTTTTGATCATATATCATGCGCTGACTATTCATTCTACCTCAAGGACTACTTTGTTGCTAAACAGAGCACTACTAATGATTTCATCTGCTCCTATCGTCGGTACTAACACAGCCATTTCTTGCTGACCCTCTATCGTCTTGGTGAATCTTTTGGTGACGGTCTCCAATTTTTCTACTGCTTGAAGCTCGGTCATGATGGAAGCTGTGGTTTTTTTGATGACAGTAGCTCATTTATATTGCAACCATAGCCAAAAACCATATACACAGACAAGCACTACAAAGAGTACTACGAGATATTTCAAAAAACGTTTCATGAGAATAATATGATAAATAAAAACTTGATGCAAGAAACAAGATGTAAGACGCAACAACTATTTGGCAATATAACCTAATAGTTCATATATCATCTGTCTTATATCATGAATCATATTTATTGGACTTTTACTTTATGAAAATACGAATGAAAAACAAACGGAAGTGTACCAGAGATGCAATAAAACAAAATTGGTTCCGAATAACGATTGGACTTCTCGTGTGAGCTTTGTCTTTTATTGTCATCAGCTGATGGAATACCGATGAGGACTATATGCCTAGAGCATGTGGTGGTGATCGATGCTTTATGGTAGAACTTGCTCGCACTTCAGCTGAACATCAACAGTGATTGATGTATCGCGAATCAATGGAAGAAAATGACGGTATGTTGTTTATTTTCGATCAATCTGCCGTGCATAGGTTTCGAATGAAAAATACGCTGATTCCTTTGGATATGGTCCGGATTGACGAACAATTGAATGTACTTAGTGTGATTACTGCGCAACCATGTACAACTGATCCTTGTCCCTTATATACTCCTAATGTCCCTGTAAGATATGTATTGGAGATCAATGCAGGCATGGCTCAAAAACATGAGATTATTGAGTGAACGAAGATGAAACTTATTAATATACAATAATGCTAAGTTTTAAGTTCTAAGTTTTAAGTGAAAGACTTGTCTTTGTATAATCTATTGTATATTACAATAGTAAATAGTATTACAAATACCTACACTTAGCATTTAGCACTTAGCACATAATTTTATATAGTAATAAAGCAGTTTTGCTTCCACAAAGACAGAGACTAACAGGGAAAGATGTAATATTTATCACCAGAAAAAGGCAGTATCTCAGCCAGGGATTATTCGGGTTTTTCTATATCAAACAATATCCAGGCGTCAAATACAATCAGTTTTCTTGTCATATCACCATCAAATTATCCAAAAGATCAGTCGTCAGACATGTCTTCAAAAGGGCGATTATCCAACGTGTAGAGCAGCACAATCTTGTCAAATATCCTATAAATGATATGTTTTATAAATTCTTTATCGTCTTGTCCAAAGACCGCATCCCGGAAATAGAGAAAAAAATTGCAAATCTCCCAAAAAAAGATACAATTATATATATTCAGAATGAATTCGAAAAATCATGGAAACGACTCAATGATAAACTGTATCAGAAAAGATAATGTTGAATGCTAAATGCTAAATTTTGAATGAAAGACTTGCTATATTATGGACTATTATGAATTACTGTAGTCTATACAAAAACAAAAACCTTCATTAAGCATTCAAAATTCAACATTCAAAATTGATTTTAGTTGTTTAGTTATGTAGTATGGCTTTTATCCATAAAATTATCAAAGGCGGTTCAAATTTCTTTAAGTCGATCAAGTCGGACAATAGGAAAGAGCTTTTGGAATTACAGAGATTAGAGAAAAAAATAGATGAGCAAAAAAAAGGAGAGAGAAAATCAGTAGTCCCATTCGTCTTCACCAATAGGATGTTTGTGAAATTTTGGATCTTAGGGTTGGTGGTGATTTTTATCGGATTATTCGTCTATAAATCCTTGAGTATTATCTATCTGATATTTATGGCTTATATCATTTCTTTGGCTATGGAAGCAATCATAGATTTTATTCAGAGAAAATTGCGTTATAGGGGGATATCAATCTTTCTTGCATATCTTTTTATTGTGCTTGTATTGCTGGGTGCATTGGTTTTTATCATTCCATTCATTCTCAATCAAATTTCTGATATCGTAACTATATTTGTAGGTAATATAGCGAATTTTCAGACAATTCTAGAAACAAAATCACTTGTGGGTATTATCCAGGATATTCATCGATTGCCAGCTAGCCTCAAGATGGGATTACTCGAGTCTTTCAGTAATCCTGATGTCGTTGTCGGTGTCCAGAGTCAATTACAACAGAATATCTCTCAGATAATCAGCATGGGTACGACATATGCAAGGAATATATGAAATATAGCAGTCAGCGCAGTAGGTACATTATTGACCTTCATTACACAAACTTCTATTGTTTTGACTCTTGCCGTATTGTTTTCTATCCAGAAAGATGCGGTCATGAGATTTATTGCAAGATTATGAGGAGAAAAAAAATATAAATTCATCTATATGAAGCTTGAAAGGATTTACAAAAAACTGGGTATCTGGCTCAAATCACAGTTGTTTCTTTGTGTCTTCATGGGAGTGACAATGTATGCAGCATTATGGATACTTGCGCTGTTTGGTATTGATTTGCCTCAGAAATGAGCGCTTGCAGGTATCGTAGCTATGACAGAATTTATCCCCTATATAGGACCATTTGTCGGAGGATTGGCTGCGGCATTGGTTGCATTCATCAATTTCTGAATCTACGGTGCGTTGATCGTGATCGGAGTAATCTTTCTGATCCAATGGTTGGAAAATAATGTATTCGTCCCATTGTTGATGAACAAGACTTTGGGAGTCAATCCCGTCGTGATTTTTATCAGTATGATTATCTGAGCATTGATCTTGTGAATAGTCTGAATATTGTTGGCTGTGCCTATCGCAGTTATCATTACGCTCATTCTCGAAAAAACATTTGAAGAATAATTAAATATAACTAACAACTAATAACTAACAACGAACAACGAAAGATTTGTTGATGTATCGACTATAGTAATTTACAATAGTTTATAAAAAGACAAATACATTCACTGTTCACTGTTAGTTGAAATTCGTATATAGAAATACATAATGATAATAGTATGGTATGCTTTATTATGTAAAAAATACATGAAGAAGAAATTCTTGCGATGGTATTATAAACTGCTAGGTAAACTGGCACATGGATATATTGCCAAACACAATCCGCAAGTGATTTGAATCAACGGAAGCGTAGGAAAAACTTCCTGCCGCATGATTATCTATCAGACCTTGCAGAGATTTTTGCCCAACAAGAAAATCTATACTTCACCCAAAAATTTCAACGGAGAACTCGGGATGTCGCTTTCTATTTTTCAGATAGAAAAACGGGAACCGAATATGCTCTATTTCATCACAACACTTTTCAAACTCATCCGAAAAAGATTTTTCTGACACAAACCCTACGATATCCTTCTTCTCGAATATGGCATCGATCGTCCCGGGGAGATGGACTTTCTCGTGAGTATAGCAAAACCACATATAGGAGTATTCACTGCTATCGATTCTGTGCATTCAGAACAATTCGGTAATCCTGCAGAGATTGCGAGAGAAGAAGTGAAGATGCTAAAAAATACGCTGGAAATAGGATTTCTCAATGCCAATGATATGTACGCAATGCAGCTCAAAGATCAGCTCCATATAGATTATCTGACCTATCAAACCGAAGGGAGTGATATCACCGCAGATCTCTATTTCAAAGACGAACTCTTCTACCTCGCTGATTTCAAAGGCTGAATTTGAGTACAATTTCATACGTGGATCAAAGAAAAAAAATATGCTGTCAGTACCAATATCCTCGGGAAAGCGAATTACGGCTACATAGGCGTATGACTCGCTATTGCGTGAATTCTAGACTATAAGTATGCTAAGCTGGAATCCAGACCTGAAGATCCTATTCTCAGAAATGGTTCTCATGAACAGCTTCAGCTCAAATATCAACTCCAGCCAGGAAGGCTTTCCATCTTCCATGGTATAGAAAATAGCGTAGTCATAGATTCAACCTATAATGCCTCACCACTCAGTGTCAGGAAAATTATCAATACCGCACACAATATCCAATCACAGTTGTTTCCAAACAGGAAAATTATTCTCGTATTGTGAGATATGAGAGAACTGGGTGATTTGACGGAAAGAGAACATAGGATGATAGCAGGATATGTTTCACAGGTCGCTGACCATGTTATTTTAGTGGGAAAATATATGACCGACTATTTAGCTGATGAATTAGAAAAAGTAGGATACGATAGTAAAAATGTAGAAAAATTCTACGACGCAAATATCGCCGGCAAACATATCCAGAAACTTCTGAAACAGCCAGGAGATGAATATTTGATCGTCTGCAAATGAAGTCAGAACACAATCTTCCTGGAAGAAGCGGTGAAACATTTATTGATAAATCCAGAAGATCAGCAAGAACTTACTAGGCAGTCTGATTGGCGATTGAGTAAGAAAAAGAAATATTTTGGATAAAGATAATTTTATTTCTCTGGTGTAAGACATGGAAAATAATCCAATTATTTTGAAAATTGATTCTGAAAAAACAGCAGCAGTTTCAAAAAAAATAGCCGAATCGAAACAATGGGAGATAGAATGAAAAAATTGAGCAAGACCCGAAACTATTTTATGGTGACATAATTGGCTTGTTCATAAAATGGAACCAGATAGATTGATGTTTTTTGAGGATGAAGAAAATACTATTGCAATCAAGATATGAAGATGAGATTATCTACAATTTAATTATGAAAAAATCTGGGAAGATAAACAAAGAGAAGAAAAATTAGCAAATATAACAATATCAGACACTTCACTTGAAAGAGCTGAAATAGAAGATAAAGAACATTATTACTTAGGGAGGGCATATAAATTTATGTTCGATTTTTTTATTCCTGAAGACTTCCCGATTGTAGATAATAGATTGGTTATCTGACAATGGAAACAACAATTTGAAAAATGAGTTAAAAATAGACCTCTTATTGCACAAAGGTTTAGAAACTGAAAATATACAATATCATTTAATGCACATTGAGATCAAAAAATTAAATGAGGTGATGTTACTGTTTGTGCGTTAGATGCAAAAGATGTTGTGTGAAAATGGATTGCAGCGGAATATGAAATAAAATTTTCTGAAACAGATGGTGGATATGTAAAAATACAACATAACTGAATTCTTTTATGGGAATTCCATGGAAAAGTAAGCTCAAGTGATGAAGAATATCCAGTCTGAAAATATTACAAAGATAATTTTTTCTTTAAGTTTTGACTATATAAAGATACATATGAAAAAAGAGTATTAGAACTTAAAAATTGAGAACAAACAGCGGAAAATCAGAAAAAAATAGACGCACTTGAAAAAGCGATAGAAGACGAAAAAAATGGAAAATTAATGACTATTTATTTTAAAAATTATAAGGTACAAGAAATAATGTAAATCCAGCCAGCCAGTCTGCGGCAGGCAGGTTTGCTTAGTATGGATTCCCGATCAAGTCGGGAATGACGTAGATACGGTTTTTTATTCCTCTTCCTCCTCAGTTCCTGAGGAGTTTTTTAGTAATGGCATGAAACGGAAATATTCGAGAAGCTGGAGTCCGGTAAATCTTCCGACGGCGATGTTCAAGAAGAAAATCAGTATCAAAAGTTCTGGGAAAGCCAATAGGGTATGTTTGAGTCCGGTTCGATAGAAGAGTCCGAATACCGCGAAAGAGACTGCTAAGAACTCTGTGAATGCTACCCATCGTCATTTGCTGAAAACTTTGAATCCTTCGTTGAAGACTTTGTCACTCACGAGTACTATGAAGATGAGTGGGAAGATGATGTATCCATTAGTGAACACAGAGATATCTATCCAGTTGAGTCAGAGAATGCTATTGAATCAGAACACCAATAGTAAGATGAAAAAATAGAGTATAATCAGAAGTGCGCTTTTTGCATTATGCAGAAGATACATTCTCTTGGTTATGAGTTTTATCAATAATTTTGTAATCAATCAAACAACCAAAAAGGTTAAACTTAGGGGGATTCATAATATGGACATAGAGACGGCAAAGAGAAGGGGACTATATACACCGAAGACAGAGAATCCGACTATCTGTCTCAAGATATTGATGACTAATGCTCAGAGAGATAATATCAAGAATATAGTGATGAGCTCTATCGGGAATCAATGATAGATAAGACGATCGACGAGATAGGAAATGGGGAGATATTTTGGCGTCTCTTTGAAAGACATGGAAAATGGTGTAATGTATTCTTCTTGATTAGTGATTTTTCCTAGTGATAAAGTAGAGAGAAAATTCAGCGATTTGTCTTGAGGGAGTGTGTATATTTTCGTGATTTCAAGTGGTTTGATGTGATTGGCAAGTATCCTCTTGAGGAAAAACTTATTGCTGTTGGTTATCAGATAAATAGTTTTTTCATTAAGTTGAAGATTGTCAGAAGCATGTATTCTGGCAAGCAATTGGAGTAAAACATCAAATTTTGACGTATGTATGATGAGTGTTTTTGTTTTTTGGATCTCTTCTAAGTTTTCCATAATTTTCCCCATAATCTCCTCTTCAGAAAAACTTTTGTTGTCGGCAATAAAAATTTCCTGGAGCAGCGTTTTCTGTTTATCAAAATTCTGTTGGAATCCGAGATCGAATTCGTCACCCTGTGTTCAAATATAGATGATGGTATTTTTATAATTCACTCCAGGTGTGGGAGCAGCACAATGTGCTTCTCATTCACAGGTGGTAGAAGTGAATTGTGCTGATGTTATGTTTAATAGGAAAAAGCTTCCCATGACGAACAAAAGCGAGAGTATGATTTTTTTCATAAAAAAAATACAGATAAATAAATCGTCTGTATTTAAGTGATTTGATAGGAGGATTCAAGTGGATTATTCTTATTCTCACTCTCGGTGCTGTTTTATGAGTTATAAGATTTTAACTAATAATCTTTTTTGTTTATCTGTTACTGTTTTATCGGTATGTATAAATGCTTGAAAAAGTTCGGTTTTTAAGTAAGTTTTATATAGTTCTACCCATTTAGAATAGTGTTATGGACAAGATAGAGAATAAGATAGGTGAATATACTATAGCGACATTCATGAGATTCTCGATTACTGTTTGTCTCTCACAAAAAAAATCATTTTCAAAAGCTATTATCATGAAAAAGATTTTACCATATATATGTTTAAATAATAGATATATTATTTTTTGAATGCTAATTGTAATATAGCTTTTGCAACGTTTCTTGGTTTTCCTATAGTAGGGAAGTGGTGTCATCTAAGTCATGGAGTATGATTAACTTCTATAATTCATCATTTTTGGTATGATAATGGTTTGTTTATGTTATTAGATAGATAATCTATTCAACATATTTTGAGTCATAAAATTTTTGATGCTTTTTCTACCATTTTTATTATCTCTGGATGAATATCGTCTGTAATATCCATAGATATTCATCATGTAGAAAGGTTGGCGTTTTTTCTTATTGATATCATTTTATTCTTCCCTGGTATTGATTCTAGAGTAAATCATTGATTGCTAAGATATGATTTTAGTTCTTTGTCTATTTTTATCTTTGTTAGAGATGAAGAATGTCATTTCCCTCTTAGTGGATTTTTGTTTTCTTGAGTTATAAGATCTTGTATAGATTGAATACCATTACCTATAATATGTGCAGGAATTCTTTTCATAGCTGCTACAAATTTATAATCAATAACAATTAATCTGTGGTCTTCTCCTACCAGGAATTCTTGGATGACAATGTGATGATAAAATTTTAGAGCACGATCTATTGCTTTATTAAGATCTTTTTCATTAGTAATATTTACACTGACTCAATCTCAATGCGCTCACTTAGATGGTTTGACGACTAATGGAAAAGATAATCATATCTCTTGTATACTTCTCATAATTTTTTTCTTTTGTTCTCATTTTTTTGCTATGATGGATTTAGGTATTTTTATTCAATGTTTTCATAACATAAGATAGGTTAATGATTTGTAATTGGCAAATTTGACTCATAGACTGTTATTTGCTCAACAATCTATATTTTTAAATAAACGTTTCTGTCAATTTTTTTTTACGGTAAAAATATCAGAATCATCGAAGATAATGTTTACAGTATATCACATATTTTCAGCTTCTTGAGCTATTATCTTTGAAGAAATGGATTCCATTTATTTTTTAAGTGATAAAAAGAAGTTGCTTAGTCCTTTGCAAATTGTCTCAAGTTTTCTTTTATTTCTTTGATAATACCATGTTCATGGCGAGGTATTTATTTCTATAAGAAATCGTTTTTTTTCTTGTTTACAATAAGCAAAGTCCATAGAAAAAATATTTGTGTCTGTTATATGAAGCTCCTTATATATTTTTTTTAACATAGATAAAAGTTCTTTAGGAAGTTTATTCTTGGATATAAATATCTGTTTCCCTCATGATCATATATTACTTCTAAAATCTCATTTTTTGGGTATTCTAACTGTTGTTTCTATTATGTTTTCACCAGCAAACATACATCTCACATCGTGATTTCATTCTGCTAATCATTGATATCATCAGCTAAAATCTTTGAATGCTTGAATAATATAAAGTTCTTCCATACCATGATATTTGTCACGATTAGATAATAATTCTTTTTTTGTAGTCAAAAGAATTCACTTTCATCAATTAGCTCTCAGTGGTTTCACTACAACTTGTGTAGGTAGTTCTTTTTGTATAATAGTGTTTTTGAAAAACATATTTAGTAAAAAAGTTTTGGGCTGATATTTTTGTAAAAAAAGATAATTTTCATATTTATCATTACCTATATTTGCTATCTTTTCAGAAGGTGTAATAATAAAGTCTTTGAGAAGATCATATTTATATATAGTTCAAGAACTTTTTCTATTCCATATAATATCAGGAATAAATGCTTTATTTGTTTTATTATATTTTCATTGTTTATCTACAGTGTAATAGCATGAAAAGTTTTTTTTTACTTTATTATAATTATGTATACTTCAGGAGACTAATTGTATATTATGTTTTTTGAAATATTCCTGCATAAAAAATTTTGCTCAATAAGCATCATTTCATGATGTGCTCTTGTAACTGGAATTTTCTATTAATATTTTGATCATTTTTTATTGTATATAATCTAAATCTTCGATTTTTATTTTGCCCCTATATATATTCTCATTGAATTTTCAACTATCTATATATTTTTTGATATTGTCGTATCCTTCAAGATATACCTTATTTTTTATCATAACTGTTCATGAGTGTATTTTTGAAGTATCTATTATTCATTTTTTGATTTTCAATGCTGCTTTGAAATGTCATTCTAGACTTCTTTCTGGATATAAAAATTTCAAAATTTCTATGGTTTTTTTGAAATCAAATCTCTCAGCTTCTTTGGTGACGAAATATTTTTTATAAATACTATCCTTTTCATATTCTTCAGGCAATATTTTGCTTGCATTATATATAGCTAATCCCTCCTCATCCTTAAGATAATTTCCTGTGCCAGATTTCAGGATATTCCATCCAGATTTGATACCATTGAGATGTCTGATGAGATGAGTATCAATTTCGTGAGCGAGGATAGAAAGGAGCTCTTTTTCTCTAAAGACTCCATGTTTAGAAATACTTATTTTGGTGTCTTTTCACATAATAACCGATATTCTTGATAAGTTAGTATAACTGAATACAATATCGATACCGTAAATTTTTCTTTCTGCAAGATATTTTTCTATAGCCTTTTCTATTTCTGATAGCTTTAGTGGTTCTCACAAAAGTTTCTGATTATCTTCTTTGAGTGAAAATACTTTTTCTTTGGATATTTTCAAAAGATCTTCATCGAAATCACCAAAGAGTTCTTTATTATATACTGCTATATTTTCAAAATCCTGTTTGCTATAGGCAAAAATGAGATTCCTTCTGAGTTCCAATTCCTCGAGTTTTTCAACAAAGAATTTTTTGAATGGGCTCTTGAGTTTGGTCAACTGTTCCTGAATTTTCAATATCTCTTCTTTGGTTTGGATGAGTTTCTGTTCTTCAGGCCATTTATATTTGAATACGGGGTTGTATTTTCCGTGAAGCGTGATAAATTTATCGAGCTCGCTGAAATAATTCAATGGTCTCAATCTCGCTGAGAGATTAAGTCTTTTGTTGATTTTTTCGACTTTTTGATCGATAATATGGAGCTCTGCAGTTTCCAATGAGTCGATATATTTCGGATTGATGATATCTATAGTATCATAGGTTTTGTGTATGGGTTTGATAAGATAATGACTGGCGGTTTTGTTTCCTAAGATTATCTTATTATCAGGTAAATTTTCTAGACTAGAAAATTTGGATTTTTTTAGGACTATCTCGTTTTCATAGAGATCTAAGTACCATTCTCTTTTATTCTCTTTAATCTTATCAAAGAGCTTCTGAGACATATAATTCCCAGACTTATTCAGGTCGACCTCAACGATGATATCGATTTTTTCTTCTTCCTCTTTTTCTTTGGTAATGAATTTGGCATATTGTGAGAGATAGAGGAGTTTGGTACCAAGAAGATCAGACTTTTCGGGACTGAAAAGACTTTTGGCTATTTCGACTCATTTTTCCGGATCGATGACTTTGAGATCGCCAATTTTTTCCAACACTTTTTTCAATCTTGTATCACTGACTTTCTGTACTTCTAGCCCAGCTCTTGCGTTGATCTCCAGAAGCTTAGGTCATTCATTAGTGATGACCCGATCGAGTGCAAGATATCATAAGTTGACGAAATATTGTACTTTGGAAGAGAGGAATAATATATCATTTCGATACGGGATTTTCTTATTTTGAAAATGACTAAATTTTTTTGGGAATCTGGTTTTATATATTTTCTTCTTCCAGAGCAATGAAGTGATTTTTCCACTTCCTACTTCAATACCAAATCACAATCATCATTGCGCGAGATTGGCTTTGCCTCAAGAATCCTTGGTTGGAACTCTAATCATCGTAGCGACGGGGACAAGGTTGAAGACAATGACTCTGATATCGGCCAATCAGTATTCACAAAAATCATTGAATAGTTCGCCGGCGACCAATTTTTCTTCAATGATAATCTTGTCTCATCCGAGCGTCATAGAATATTTTCCGTCGAGGATATCAAGGAGACGCCTCCTAAATTCCTGGTCAGTGAGTATTTCTTCTCCTATCTGATACGTGCCAGGATGATGATGATCTTCAAATTTTTGGAAGAATGCTTTCTTGACGTTATCTCATCGTTTTTGGAATCTTTTTGTAGGAGATGATATATCTTTATGTTCAATATATTCTTCTGGATGCTCTTCGGGGAGATATTTTACGATATAAACGCCTTGCCCTTTGCTTCATTGATTTGGTTTTACGACAAAATTTTTTTTGGGAAGATAAGAAAAATCAAACTCATAGAGCTCTTTGCGGGAGGATATAATACCATAGGTCTTGGCAAACGGGATACCTCTTTCTACAAGAAAATCTTTGGTCTGAAGCTTATTGTTCGCTAGACGGATACCTTTTTTGTCGTTGAACTTCTTGATATAGAGAAGGTTCCTGGCGTTGTTGCCGAGGATCCCAAAATCCAGCATACTTTACTACGTAAATTAAAAATAATATTTCATCGTTTATATAGTAAAAAGTAGTCAAAAATCAATCTTTTGCTCAAACAGATTTTTATACAAAGAAAGCTTGACTTATTATTATAAATTAATAAAATATAAACAATAAGCAAGAAAATAATGTAAAACAAAATATATGAAAAAACTAATAAAATTTTTGATGGGAATCATCTTTATGCTAACGATACCTAGTTGCGAAAAAGATGAACAGCCTCGATTCATTGAAATCGAGATACTCCCAACCACAGCGGGTACCATCTTACGGATGGAAAAGTATATCGATGAGAATCGATCGACGAATGACCCAGACGCATATAATGCTTTGGCAAATTATGCTACACAAGAAGTGTATGCTGTACTTATGAATGAACTACCCGGTGAAATTGATCGTGTAGTGGGTGACTATGATAAGTATTGGAGACAACATCATCCAAACCGTCAGAGAAAAGTCTGGACGAAGATTGATGTCGGATGTCATCGTGAAGTGTATAGATGTTGTTCGTCGTACAGTGAAGAACTTCTGTTACGTCTAAGAGAGTACTGCGAAAGTGTTGTGAATGGAGGTGTCGATTGGGCTTCCGGGGAAAGAATCCCGGAAAAAGAAAAAGAAATTATAGAACTGTTTTTATCCAACCCCGATGTAGATTGGCAATATCGTGATAGGTTATGGGATTACTTCCGTAACTTCGCACAAAATCCAAACGCAAAGGCTGAATACAAAAAAAATGGATTCCTCAATTTCGGCTGGTGGAACTAGTCGATTGATGGAATTACTACGTTGCTAAAAGAGGTGAGTGTCTTTCACCTCTTTTTATATAATTACAAGTTTTTGTATGTATTTCATTTGAAATTTTCAGTTGCTTCTGTACAGTGATTGTGACTTTATTTTTTTGTTATATTCGATGAAATTGTTTGTCTACAATACCCTCACTCGTCAGAAGGAAGAATTTATTCCCTTGATGGAAGATCCTAAGTATAAAGGGCCTAAAAAAGATTTTGTGGGAATGTATTCATGCGGACCGACAGTCTATTGGGATCCAAGCATTGGAAATTACAGAGCGACATTTACGGCAGACTTAATTAGGAACACATTAAAACTTCTTGGATACAAAGTACAAGCAGTGATGAATATTACTGATGTCGGACATTTAGTTTCAGATGCTGATGATGGAGAAGATAAGCTGGAAAAGTGAGCGAAACGTGAATGAATCACAGCTCGAGAAGTGGCTCAGAAATATGAAAAAATTTTCAAAGAAGGAATGAAACTCTTGCATATAGACGAATTTGACGTGATGCCAAGAGCGACCGAACATATCAAGCAACAAATCGAATTAGTAAAAACTTTGGAAGAAAAATGATATACCTATATTGTCGAATGAGACGGAATTTATATGGATACAAGCAAAGTAGAAAATTACGGTGAACTTATGTGACCAAATTACAAAAAACGTTTGGCAGATTTGAATGCGGGAGAAAGGGTAGAGATGGGAGGAAAAAAACATCCCACTGATTTCGCTCTACGGAAATTCTCTCCGACAGGAGAACAAAGACAGATGGAACGGGACTCACCATGGGGAAAATGATTTCCAGGTTGGCATATAGAATGTAGCGCAATGTCATCGAAATATCTATGACAACAATTTGATATTCATCATGGAGGAGCGGACCATATCACGATTCACCATCCCAACGAAATAGCACAATCTGAATGTGGTTTCGACGTTCATCCTCGAGTAAAATATCGAATTCACAACGAATTTCTCCAGGTCGACGGTGGTAAAATGAGCAAGTCGTTAGGAAATGTATACAATTTGAAAGACATAGAAGCAAAAGGATTTTCTCCACTCGATCTAAGATATTTCTACTTCATGGCGCAATATTCAAACTTCCAAAACTTTACATGGGATCAATTGGAAGCAGCAAAAACCACAAGACATGCGTTGATCAAAAAACTTCAATGAAAAAGAATAGTGAAAGATAAAAAAGATTTTGAATCTGATCCGTTTTTTCAGCAAATTATAGAAGCCATCTGCGACAATATGAATACGCCGAAACTATTGGCAGCAGTACAATGAACGCTAAATTCAGTCAATGAACATACCTATGCAATCATTACTTGGTTGGAAGATAATTTCCTCAAGCTCTGATTGTTTGAAACTATCATAGAAGAAAAATTCGATATCCCAGCTGAAGTTACTTCGCTCGCAGATCAGAGAGTAGAAGCCAAGAAAAACAAGGACTATGCATTAGCTGATGAACTCAGAAACAACATCGCAGCAGCATGATTTCAACTCAAAGATACTAAGGATGGATATGAAATAACTAAAAATTAACTAACAGTGAATAACTAACAACTAACAATGATTGAATTTGCTGGAATAGACTATTGTAGATTAAATCGTTTATAAGAAGATAAATCGTTAATTCATCATCTAAAATTTATCATTTATCATTGATTTTTATGCTCTATTATATTTCTGTAACCTTACTCTGTATCATCCTTCTCGTACTCTCCTACGTCATGCCAACGGAATTTCTCTTAGCGAAACTACCAAGACTCACAGCAAATATCGGGATAGGCGTACTGTGGGCGGCCATGCTCGTGAAGCCGGTATTTATGATTATGACGAGATATGTTCGTATCCCCATGAAATGAATAGCAAAAATTATTTTTCAACTATTCTATACGATTTCTAGACTGGGAATGAAGTGGAGGAGACAATTAGGAATTACGAGCTTTCTCATCATAGCCGTACATGCAGGGATTCGAATTATCCAACGAATACAGATAGATCTTTCATTGCGGACACAATTGCAAACGTTTCGACTGTTAGCTGGATACATAGGATTGTTTATGCTCTTTATCGGCTACATCACCTCCAATAATTATTCCATCAGACGCTTCAAAAAAAATCGGAAACTGATCCAATACAGCGCTTATCTCGCATTACTCTTTACTCTACTTCATCTCGCATTCATCGATTTCCGAGCATATCTACATCACTATATTATCTTCTGAGCGTATTTGGTTTTGAAGATAGTGGAGAAAAAGAAATAGGAAATTTATAATTAGACGTCATTTCGAGGCGAAGCCGAGAAATCTACGCTTGTATAGCTAAATAGCGCAGATTTCTCCCCACGCAGTATTGCAGGGTCGAAATGACTAAAACACATTGTTTAATATGTAAGAATCTCTATGAAAAATCTCAAATACTTTCTCAAATGAATTTCTAGAAACGTACTTTTGCTTGGTCTGGTTTCATTGCTTACGGACTTGAGTTCACAGATGGTATTTCCTTTGATACCATTGTTTTTGGTGAGTTTGGGTTCATGAGCGACGGTGATAGGAATCGTAGAATGAGCAGCAGATACGACAGCTGCCTTGTTGAAAGTGTTTTCGTGATATCTGTCAGATAAATTTAAAAAGAGGAAAATATTTATTCTAGTTGGGTATGGTTTTTCTACGGTTACTAAACCACTCTTCGCTTTAGCACAGACATGGCCAGTAGTTCTTGTATTTAGGGTGATTGAAAGAATAGGAAAATGATTGAGAGATGCTCCGAGAGATGCCTTGGTTGCAGAGTCGACTCCAACGGAATATATGGGGAAAGCCTACGGTATCCAGAGAGCTATGGATGGAACAGGATCCGTATTGGGTGCGGTGTTGGCATTGGTGTTGTTTCCGTTGTTAGGGTATCAGAAATTATTTCTCTTTGCGTTTATCCCTTGAGCAATTGCTGTGCTTGCTATCTTATTCGTAAAAGAAGCGAAGAATATGAAGCACGAAAGACATTGGGAACATGTGCACATAAAACCAAAAGTAGAGATTCCATCATTAGACAAAGCAATCAGATTGCTACCAAATAATCTCAAACTCTTTATTCTCGTAGCAGCATTGTTTGGACTCGTAAATTTCGGGTATGCGTTTATGTTGTTGAAAGCCAAAGATGTTGGTGCAAGTGATGAAAGATCAATATTGTTTTATGTCTTATTTTATGGAATATATACGATTGCGTCAGCTCCTTTAGGCATATTATCCGATCGTATAGGAAGAAAGAAAATACTCTGGATAGCATATAGTGTGTTTTTGGTGGTTACTTTATGACTGGCATTGATGACACAAATAGGACGAGTAATATTCTTCTTTGTTCTTTTTGGTATCGTGTTTGCTATCATAGATGGAACAGAAAGGGCAATGGTCGTGGATTTGGCAGGGGAGCATAAAGGAACAGCTTTGGGCGTTTTCCATACCGCTATCTGAATCGTTTCACTTCCTGGCTGATATATTCTCTGAATGCTTCGAGATAAATTCTCTCCACAGGCAACATTTCTCTTTGCATTCGCTGTAGGTATTGTAATTATGCTCTTGTTTACTTTTGTAAATGCAAGAAAACAAGAGCATATATAATTTCTTTTATTCTTTTTTCTATTTTCATGAAAAGAAATGAATGAACATTAGATCGTTGGATCAGAGTGTTGGTTGCTGTTGTGGCAATAGTATGATGATATGTACGATTACACGGAATATGGCAAATTGTCATATATGTGATTGGTGTGATTGCTTTATTGACAAGCATTACAGGTTTCTGTGGCTTGTATACAATATTTCATATCAGTACATATAAGAAGAAATAAATTGACATTGAATAATAAGTATAAAAATATATACAATCAAAAGAACAGAAATATGAACAAAAATTTATTTTTTGATGGGTATGACAGTACATGAAGTATGAATTGATTCCATATGAAGATATCCCTAAAGGACATGATGATATCCAAGAAAGATTGGATGTTAAACCTTCTATTCCAGATGAATATATAATCAAGGATATTATTATCTTATTACAGAGTGAAGATATAAGCAATAGTGCGAGTAATTTTGAAGAGATACAAACAAACATACATACAAGATGCGCTTGAGGAACAATTACACTACTCGTATAATGATCTATATGAAAGAAATGATAGTGAGTATCGTCAAAATCGTTCAAAGGATGTGTGGGAAAATGTGAAATGGGAAGAAAAAATTTCTCTGATTGGGGATCAAGAGAAAATGGATATATTGATATACATCCGAAAAAAGTGATTGATTATAGATAGTTTGAAATATGATGTAGGGAATGACCAGCTGATAGCATTATCGGTTACCATTTGAGAAGTAGGAGAATATAATGATGACTGAGATGATGATCTTGATGATGACTGAAATGATATCTGAGATGATGATTTCGATGGTACCTGAGATGGTAATCTTGATAGTAGGCATATATCTATTTATCCTGAGTTTATCGTTAACAAAATATGACATATCCAAAGAGATAAAGAGGATTGTTTTATAGATATAGGTATAAATAGAATTAGAGAAATTATAGCTGATAATACAAAATACACATTTCTCCCGTAATAAGAAAAAATGTTTTACGTTTACTTATAATTTTGAGTGTATATATTCTCTGAGATATATAACATTTGCAGTCAGCATAATTATCATACTGATTTTTCTGATGTATGAATATAAAAAAGTATACATGAGTGAGGAACGGTTTTGAAACTGTTCCCTACAATAAAAAAGGCGGATACTATCCGCCCCTACAAAAAATATTTCATTTATTATTCCTCCTTCTTCTTATAAATAATCTCAGGATTTAAGTTCACTGGAAAATCTTCCAAATCAAAGACTTCTTTAAAGGTACTATTCGCATTGTTCGCTGTAGAATCTATAGTGCTAAATTCTTCGTTGCCGAATATGGCTTGGATTTTTTTGAATCCATTGACCAATACGGGCGCTGAGAAGAGTGCGATGTTTTTGACGATGTAGAGTAAAAATTGTAGATCAGATAATGCTTCAGCTTTGGTCTCTTCGTTTTTGTATTTGATCCACGGCTCAGCGGTTGTAATATATTCGTTGGCTCTTTGGACCAATTGATATCGATCATCGAGATATCCTTTGATCTCAGCTTTTCTGAGATATTGTTCTTCTATCTTGTTTCCATCTCGTCCATCCTCAAAGAAATGAACTAATTTGCTGTTGGTGGTTTCTTTGAATACTTCTCGTTTTTTCTTATTGAATTTTCCACTTGTGATTCAATATTTTTTGCAAAGGCTAGTGACTCTATTTACCAAATTCCCTCGTCATCCGATGAGCATGCTTTCGTATAAATTTCCCAATCTCTCTACGGAAAAGTCTCCATCACTTGATACGCTGATATCATAAAGCAATTGGAAGACAAAAGCATCTCTATCAAAGTCATTCAATATTTCCATGGGGTCTATAGTATTTCCTGTAGATTTACTCATTTTTAGTCCATTGAGCGTAACGTGTCCGTGGACGATAAGTTTTTTTGGTAAAGCAATTTTGGCAGATAGTAACATAGCTGGCCAGAATGCTGCATGAAATCTTAAAATATCTTTTCCTATGATATGAATATCTGCTGGCCGGGTACTTTTGAATTTCTCTTCATCAGTTGCATATCCTTGTCCGGTAATATAATTGGATAACGCATCGCATCGTACATACATTACATGGTCATCATCTCCAGGAACCGGTATGCCTCGTGGTAAACTGCTTTTGGGACGGGAGAAACTCACATCGTTGGCATTTTCCAAAAATGATAATATCTCATTTTTCCTAGTTTCCGGTATGATTTGGTAGGTATCACTCTTGATAGCATCAACAACTTGTTCTCTATATTTATGTAAGGCGAAGAAATAATTTTCTTCCTCTATTTTTTCGATATCTCCATTGGGATGGTCAGGACATTTGCCGTCGACGAGTTCTTTTTCTGTTTTGAAAGATTCACAACCTGCACAATAGAGTCAGATATATTTCTTTTTGTAGATATCACCTGCTTCCATCAATTTATTCCGGAATTTCTGCGCACCAGGATAGTGTGCTTCTATATCAGATGTCCTGAGGAACGTATCGTATGATACAAGTAATTTAGCGTACATATTTTTATATGAATCAACAATATCATCCAAGAAGTTTCTGATTTCTTTTCCCGCTTTTTCAGCGCTACGTCGGTTTTTTACACCATGTTCATCAGTTCCGGTCTGAAAAACAACATCTTTGCCTATGATCCTATACATCCTTGCAAAAGTATCAGCTTGTATAATTTCCAAAGCATGTCCCATGTGTGGTTTTGCATTCGTGTAGGCAATAGCAGTAGTAATATAGAATTTTTTCATCACCTTCTTATTAACAATAAAAAGTAATAGTTGCCTATTACCTTATACAAAGCGCTTCTTTTTTCAAGTTATATGAGACCCAATAAAAATTGAAAATTTTTATGATGTCGAATTTATATTTACTATCTAAGTAAGTCCGAAATGTAATGAGGAATTATTGTGATAGTAAATATATATCCTTCAATCAAAAATGAAAAATATTTTTGAAGGAGGATATATACCGGCAATTTTTGATACATAAAGTACGAGTGCTAACGAAGTAATTTACCCACCTTCGTGGACAAGTGTTTTTCAAAAACAGTCGGTGAATTAGACTTTTTTACAGACAAGTATGTGTCCCATAATATTCCCTTGTTCGCGGAGAGGAAGGAGATGGGTGTCAAAAAACTGTTTATGTGCTAGTTTTTCCAGATCCTGTATCCTATGTTGATGAAATTCAATTCTAAACTGATCCTTATCCTTTTTCCAGGTAAATTCACGTCTCTGAATGAAATGTCCGATGATCCATATTCATCACGTTTTCAATATCCTATACACCTCACTAAAGAGATTTTCTACGTCTTCTATGTGTTCAAGTACGAAAAAACTTGTCGCCAAGTCGAATGATTCGTCATCAAAGGGGAGCGTACCTTCTAAATCACAGATCACTTTTTCCACATTTTTACCGGGATGTTTATGCAATAATTGATCAGCGATATCACAAGCGACATATTTTGTTGGCTTCAATGGTTCAAGATATTTATATAATCTTCCATCGCCAGCTCAGAGATCGATAATTTCCAAATGTTCTTTTCCTCTTGGTAAAAATTTAACAAAAACACCTTTGTCAAAACTATCAAGGTGTTTGTGGTAAGCGCCGTATTCTTTGGCTATCGTATTGTATCCTGTCTTTGGGTCGTGGATCAGGATGTGTTTTTGATTGTAGGACATTTGAAATACTAATGAATAATGAAAAGTGAATAGTGAAAAGTGTAGGACTTTGTTATATTATAGACTATTATAACTTACAATAGTTCATTAAAATACAATTCATACATTTTTAGTTTTTCACTATTAGTTATTCGTTATTTTAAAAGAATGTCTTATTGGTTTCTTCCTTAGCTTTTTCTAGGAATGGTTGCATTTTTTCTTCTACATTAGGATTCGGAGCTTGAAGGAATTTGCTGAGCTCTGAGCTTTTTTCTGCAGCTCTTTTGATATGTACGTAATATTTGCTCAATTCTGCTACCACGTCATTCAAGTCGTCATTCTTTTCCAATAATTCCGTCGTCTTCTGTTTCAATAATGCATTTTGCTGAACATATTCATCGAGTTCATTGCTGAGATACTCAACTTCTTTGCCTGCTTCTTTGAGATTTGATCTGAGCTGATTGACGGTATCCTTGTGCTGGTATCTGAGATAGAATACAAAGTATCCTATAAGTCCTCATGCTAACGCAGCTAAAATGATATATCACGGCATAGTATGAAATTTAGAATTTAAAATTTTAAATTTAGAATTACTAGTATATATAGTAGTTTAGTAGGTAAAATCAAACATATATTTTTGAAACAAAATATATAATTTCGACCTCATGAAAAACTTCATTTCATTTCAGCCTTTCATTGGGTCTCAATTAAAAAAAACCTCCGCCGAAGCGGAAGTCTTTTTATGATAATGAATTAAGGAACTAAGATTTCTTGATAGCACCCTTGAATTCTGATCCAGCCTTGAAAGTAACTACTTTCATTGCAGGGATGTTGATTGTTTGTGAAGGATTTTGTGGGTTTACACCTTTTCTAGCTTTTCTTTTTGAAGCTTTGAAAGTTCCGAATCCTTGAACTCTAACTTCTCCAGATTTCTTAACACCACCGATTACAGTTTCGATGAACGCGTTAACTAATTCAGAAGCTAATTTCTTAGAAACACCTAATTGTTCTGCTAGGCTAGCAATAAGAGCTGTCTTTGTCATTTGTACGAATAATTACATAATAAAAAGTACTGTGTACATCAATGATATTAGCATACAGGGACTGTATTTCAAGAGATTTTGGTAAAAAAATATCATATATTGTTGTGTGTATAAATAACAGTCAAGAACTGGTGTTTCTCATGTTTTTGTGGTCATATTTGATGATTTAGGGTTGACATTTTATTAAATATATACAATAAAAAACAGATAAAAGTACGGAAAAGCCCCACCAGATGCGGGGCTGTAAAATGGGGTCAGAAAATTACTACTATATATAGTACTATTTTGCACTCTCAAGAAGTTTTTTCAATTGCTTGATTGCTCTCGATAATCTTTGTCTTACCACTTCGTTGGAAAGTCAGGTAAGGACTGATATTTCTTCGTTGCTTTTTTCTTCTACAAATCTGAAATAGATCATATCCTTACCCATATCGTCGAGTTTCTTCATAGCATTTTGAATCTGATCAAATTTGAAATCCTGCTCGAGAAGCTGAGTTAGATCGGTATCGTCGGTGAGCGTATCTTCAAATTGTTCTCCATCTTCATGTGTTTGAAGATCCGTGAATGGTGTATCTGTATTTTTTTTGAAGAAATCTTTGATCGTGTTTTTGAATATTGTCCGGAAGTATGCAGTAAATGATTGATCTTCTCTAAATGATTTGACGGCTTCCCAAAACTTCACATAAAAATCAGAGATAATATCTTCTGCATCTTGCTTTGGAATAAAGTAATTTGCGTTGATATAACGGAAAAACATATCGACCGTTTGCACATAGAACTGATTGAATGCGTTTTGGTCTTGTTCCTTAAGTTTTTTTATGTTTTCTGGATCAAATGCTGTGTTCATAGAGTAGAATTATATGTGTTTTTCTAAAATAACTTCGTGATTTTCAGTATCGTTGATGGCTTCTTTGGTGATGCCGCCTACGCAGGCAAATACTTCATTGAAGCTACCATCTTCAGCTCTTTCGAGCTGCCTCATCGGTGTAGAGATCTTATCTATTTGAACGTATTCTTTTCCTGCGATTATTTTACATTTACAGACGCCACAAACACCGGCGCCACAGGAAACGGGAAATGCTATACCATTGTTTTTTGCCATCTGTGCTATGCCTATTTTATCTTCAGCAGGAAACGATGCTATCAATGTGCCGTCAGGTTGTTGTAGTGTTATGGTTACTGTCATCTAGTAGAGAACAAGGTAAATTATTTTTTTATCATCTCTGAAAGCACGGATTTGGCTTTTTCTAATTGATTGTCTGTAGCATTTTCGAGATATTTTTCTGTATCGAATTCTACGACAACATCAGGTGCTATTCCTGTGGTATCTATATTGGTGCCATTAGGAGCATATCGTTTACCTACGGTGAATTTGAGTGAAGCACCGTCATCGAATTCTTCCATGGTTTGGATGGATCATTTTCCGAAGCTTTGAGTTCCTACGAGTTGTGCTCATATATTTTGCTGCAAAGCTAATGCGATGATCTCGCCTGCAGAGGCGGTTAATCCATCGATGAGTACAACGACTGGCATATCTTTGAATTCCTGATATCCCAGAGAAAGCATTTTCTCGTCTTCGAAGGTAGTATATTTTGCGCTTACTACTAACTTGTTTTTTGGTACGAAATGTGAAGCGATTTCTACTGCTACCGGCAAGAGCCCTCATCCGTTACCTCTAAGGTCAAGAATGATGCCTTTGATGTTTTGTGTGTTGAGTTCACTGATAGCTTTTTTGAGAAGGTTTTCTGTTTCCTCTCCGATGATGGAAATGTTGATGTATCCTATACGTTGATTATCTGCTCAAGTAATGAGTTTGCTGTTTACGGAAGGAATGATGAGTTTGTCTCTAGTTATCTCTTTTTCGATGATTTCTTTTTCTCAGCTTTTGTGGACCCTTTCTATAGTAAGATTTACCTTGGTTCATTTTGGACCTCTAATCTGAGCAACCGCTTCGTCTACATCTAGGCTTTTGGTAGATCAGGTGTTGATCATAACAATCCTATCCAAAATCATAAGTCCTGCATTGAACGCTGGTGATCATTTGATGACTTCATCTATTTGTATATAGTAGTCCTTTTTGCTGATGACTGCACCGATACCCTCAAATGCTGATTCTCCCTTTAGCTCTTCTTGGAATCACGAATTCTGGTTACTATCCATATAGACGGTGTAGGGATCTTCGATAGCATCTACATAGGCTTTGATAGCGTTATCAAGCATTTTTCCCGTATTGAGTTTCTCCACATCATAATATGCATTCTGAAGGACATCATAAATGGTATCGAAACGTTCGTAGGTCTTGCCTCCCAATCAGAGATCTTCCGCATTCACGACATTTTTGATTGAAGCGATCAAACCGTTCAGGTTGATTTTCCCTTCCTGGATAATGGGTTGGCGAAGCGATGTTCGTTCGTGGCCAATCTGCCACATAAATCCTCATAAGAGAATTCCCAAGATAAAGAGTATAATTACTTTGCTTTTTTTCATAACAATCATAAGTACAAATAAATCTACATATTCGTTGCATTAGCATAGACTTCAAGTATAGAATTATCCTTTACAAATACAATATCAAGTACGTACTCCTTGCTGGTCGGATGCGCTGCCAGGTAATATTCGATGGTATGTTTTATATGTCAGAGTTTCTTTGGTGTTACGTAGTCTTGGAGGTCATCTATAGAGTCTACCACTTTCACCTCCACGAAGGTCAGAAGTTTATTGTTTTCAAAAATCAGATCCAATTCTCATCATTGGATGGTATATTTTTTTTTGAGTAAGATATGTCAGTTGTTTTGGTAGTATTCAGCTACGATAGCTTCTCCTTCGTCGCCTTTATCTTTTTTTGTGCGGTTCATTTCGAGCATAGCGAGAAATCTTAATAAAAGTCAGGAGTCATTTCGAATGATAATGAGAAATCTTATATAAAGGTGGAGATTTCTCCTCCCTTTGGTCGTCGAAATGACTATCCACGGTTATTCCTAAAAAAAGTCAGTATTCATTTCGAGTGTAACGAGAAATCCTAAAAAAAGTCAGTATATATGTCACGTAATGTTGGATTTTTTGCTTTTATGAGGTTGATTTTTTTTTCTCTTCTTCGTTTTTTGATTTCTTTTTCTCTTGCTATAGCTTCATTGATATCGGAAAACTCTTCATAATATAAAAGCTTATAGATATTATATTTTTTAGTGAATCAATCGTTGATTTTATTTTTATGTTCATAGAGTCTCCTAAGGAGATTATTAGTTACTCATATATAATATACAGTATTGTATGTGTTAGCTATGATATAGATATATCCTGTTTTCATGATCCATATAAGAATATAAGGGTCATGTTTGCATGGCGGTGATAAAGCGTAGGTTTCTCTCTATTTTCGACGAATATAATGAGGAGAAATCTTGGGAATAAAGCGTAGGTTTCTCTCTATTTTCGACGAATATAATGAGGAGAAATCTTAGGAATAAAGCGTAGGTTTCTCTCTATTTTCGACGAATATAATGAGGAGAAATCTTGGGAATAAAGCGTAGGTTTCTCTCTTCGTTCGAAACGACCTATAAATTATATAATTCCAATGCTTTGTCTCGGTTGATACATTTCCAGATATTTGTGACGTATTCGACTCTGCGGTTTTGATAGTTGAGATAGTAGGCATGTTCTCGGACATCTATAGTGATGATTGGTTGCTTGTCGCTTGTAAGCGGACATCCTGCATTGCTCGTATTCATAATTTCTAGGCTTCCGTCAGGATTCTTCACCAATCGGGTCCGTCATGATCCGAAATTACCTACGGCACTTACGGTCATAGCATCTTGAAATTCCAAGAAGGTTCATCGTTTTGCGATGATAGCATCATACAAAGCTCCTCTCGGCTCACCGTTATCTTCGGGTGATTTGAGTCCATTTCGATAGAACGTATGATTTCGTGTTTGGGCAGCATTATTGAAAATCGGTCAGTCAGAAATCTTTATAATCTCTTCCAATGTTTCTCCTTCAAAGGGCGTACCAGCGACTAATTCATTCAACTTGTTTACATATCATTGATGGTGTTTGGTATGATGGATTTCAACTGTCTGTGTATCAATTACAGGTTCCAAAGCATTAAATTCGTAGGGTAGGGGTGCTAGTTTGAACATAGTTACGAATTACAAATTAAAAAGTATCATAGCTTTAAGCTTTTGGCTTCATGCTTTGAGCTCAAAGGAATTGTAGCAGTTAGAATTGTTTTTTCAATAGAAAAAAGGAATGGATTCTATATAGTAGCGTCATCATGCAAAAAATAATCCTACAATTAGTTAAAACCAAACCCAGTGACCGCAATCTTGACCTCCTTACCAGTCTCAAGAGGGATTTTGCGAGAACAGAAAAATTAGCTGATATACCATCAAATATCCAACTGCTCCAAGCCTATTATGAGCTTTTGAAAGCAAAAAAGATTATTAAAGATCCGCAGATAGAACAGGTATTGAAAAAAAGAGCTATTAGGTCGCAGTCAGGAATTGTTTCCGTACAAGTGCTTACCAAGCCATTCGTGTGTCCTGGTAAATGCATATTCTGTCCCAATGATGCGTGCATGCCCAAGAGCTATATCAAATCCGAGCCCGGCGCTATGAGAGCATTGCTCAATAAATTCGATCCCATAAAACAAGTATACAATAGATTACTTTCACTCACCTTGACGGGTCATGAGACCGATAAGATAGAACTCATCGTCTTAGGGTGAACTTTCGATGTGTACACGAAAGAGTATAAAATCAAATTCATCAAAGAACTTTATGATGCCTGCAATACCTTCGACGAATATTTCAAGAATATAAAAATCTCCACGACCAAAAAATATTCTCATGCGATAGTTGATACAACCAAAACGATAAAGTATTCAGAGAATATCACAGAAGCGCTCAAAAAAAATGAAAGTGCAACCCATAGAGTTATCTGACTGACCATAGAAACCAGGCCTGAATATGTGACCGACACAAACTGCCAATTCTGGCGCGAACTCGGTATTACTAGAATCGAAATGGGCGTGCAGTCCTTGGATGAAGAAGTGCTTTGGAATAATAGGAGATGACATACCGTCAATGAGGCGCGTGAAGCATGTCATAAGATGAGACAATACGGTTTCAAATTTTCTCTGCATATCATGCCAGGACTCTATTCATCAACCTATGCTAAAGATCTAAAAACATTCAAAGACCTTTATTCTGATCCATTTTTCAAACCGGATGAGATCAAATTTTATCCGACCTCCGTCATTCCCAATACCCAACTTTGTAAACTCTACAAACAAGGAAAATACAAACCATTGGAAACCAAAGATATTCAGAAGCTTATCAGAGAGACCTTCTTGACTGTAATCCCGCCATATACCAGAATCAAAAGATTGATACGCGATATCCCTGCGAACGAGATTGTTGCATGAAGTACGATAACAAATCTTTCTCAACTTATGCACAACCAGTTGTTGAAGGAACAAAAAATGAAACCAACAGCACGAAAAAAGTTTTACCAGAGATTATATTGAAAATACATTTTATTTACCTCTCTGCAAAAAGCACTCAAAGACGAACTAGGAAAAATCATTAGAAAAAATGAAGATATTCAAATAACCATCGTCGGAAAAGATCCTGACGTGAAAAGCTTTAGAAACTTTGTGAGTTTAGATACTAGAAGTAGGGAAATAAGAAACAAGCCGAAAGCCGAAAGCTCAAAGCTCAAAGCTGTAACTAACTTAGTCATAAGAAAATATTTGAGTAGTGGGGGAGTGGAATATTTCATTTCCTTCGAAGATCAATTGGGCTACCTCTACTGATTCACAAGACTTTTGTTACCTACAGAAACGAATGTAGTGGATATTCCGTGATTAGGAAAATACACAGCAATAATCAGAGAACTTCATGTCTACGGAAATCTGAAAAATCTGATAGATATCTGAAAAATCTGAAAAAAATCTGAAAAATCTAATAAAAACATTTGAGTTAATTTATCAGATATGTCAGACAATTTTTCAGATTCTTCAGTTGTTCAGCACAAGTGATTTGGTAAACAGCTAATGGAAATAGCAGAAACAATCTCACAATGACACAAATATAAAAAGCTTTCTGTTATCTCTGGTATCTGAGTCAGAGCGTATTACAGAAAGCTTTGATATAAGTTGGAATGAAGCTATATGATCAAAAAAATTCAGAATGTATAATGCAGAATTTAGAATTCAGAATAGAATATTGTAGGGGCGAATACTATTCGCCTTTTATTTATATCTTAGTTTTTATAAACAAAAACACCTGACAACAGGTGTTTTTTTCTCTATTTGATATCGATTTCTTTGACGCTTTTTGCATGAGTGAGGATAAAGTGTTTTCTAGATTGTACGTCTTCACCCATAAGGATTCTGAACAATCTGTCTGCCTCTTCAGCATCGTCTATGGTAATCTGATTTAATCTTCTATTCTCTGGTTTCATAGTTGTCTCCCAAAGTTGTTCTGGATTCATTTCTCCAAGACCTTTATATCTTTGAATTTCTGTCTTATCTTTATCGAATCCATACATATCTGGTGTATGTTCTTCGTCATAGATATATTCTTCTTTTTTGCCTTGAGCGAATTTATAAATAGGAGGGCAGGCTGCATAGACATGACCATGCTCTACGAGCGGTCTCATAAACCTGAAGAAGAACGTAAGCAATAAGGTCCTGATATGTGCACCATCCACATCGGCATCCGTCATGATGATGATTTTGTCGTATCTCAATCCTTCGAAATCGAAGTTGTCTTTGACTCCAGTTCCGATAGCAGTAATTAATGCTTTCACTTCATTATTTGCCATGATTTTTTGGATGACTGCTTGTTCTGTATTTAAGATCTTACCTCTCAATGGCAGGATGGCTTGGAAATTACTATCACGTCCTTGCTTCGCACTACCTCACGCTGAATCTCCCTCTACTATATACAATTCTGTTCCTTCTTTGTTTTTTCTCGCGCAGTCCGCTAATTTTCCTGGAAGGACTCCTCATGCGAGGATGTTTTTTCTTAAGACGGTTTCTTTGGCAAATTTAGCCGCCAATCTCGCTCTTGCAGCAAGTTCTACCTTTTGGAATATCCTATCGAATTCTCATTCGTTTTCTATGAAATACGCTTTGAGATAATCATAGACGATTTTTTCTACTTCACCTCTAACATAACTATTTCATAATTTTCCTTTTGTCTGACCTTCGAATTGTGGTTCAGGGATCTTGACGGTGACGATAGCATACAATCCATCAGTTACATCAGAATATTGGAATTCTCAGATTTTTTTGTTGATCTTGTCTTTTTCTTTTCCTACTTCATTGATGATATTCAACAATGCTGACTTAAATCCAAGGATATGAGATCCTCAGTCGATAGTCGGGATATTATTCACGTAGGAGAGAATATGATCATTTGGACTATCTACGAATTCAAATGCTATCTCAGCGAGACAATCCTTTCCTTCTGCCTTGAAATAATGCTGTGAAGAAAGAGGCATTTGAGTTCCCACAAGATTTTTCAATCGAGTTTTGATACCTCATTCATAATAAAATCTTTGTTTGAATCCTGTTTTTTTGTTGACGAAATTGAAGGTGATGCCAGGAGAAAGATACGCGGATTGTTTCATTCTGGCTATTTCGATGCTTTGAGAAAATTCTATAGTTTCAAATACTTTTGCGTCAGGCATGAATTTGACAGTTGTCCCTACTTTGTCGCTTTCGCCCAATTCTTTGAGATCTCCGTCAGGGATACCTCTCTGATATCTTTGAAAATATTTCTTTCCATTTTTATATACAGTTACTTCCAACCATTCACTCAATGCGTTGACGACAGAAGCTCCTACTCCATGAAGACCTCATGAAATCTTATATGCTCATTTATCAAATTTACCTCCTGCATGCAAAACAGTGAAAACTGTTTCAAGTGCTGATTTACCTGTTTTTTCGTGTTTATCGACAGGGATTCATCTTCCATTATCATGGATAGTAACTGATCCGTCTTCATTCAAGCAGGTAGTGATAGTAGTACAAAATCACGCTAATGCTTCATCAACTGCATTATCTACGATTTCTTGAACGAGATGATGAAGACCTTTTGCGTCAGTAGATCAGATGTACATTCAAGGTCTCTGTCTGACTGGTTCCAATCACTCCAATACCTTAATGTGCGATGCGTCATAGTCCTTTGAACTCAAATTTGTCATAACTCTCTATAGTAAATTAGTTAAAATAGTAATGTAGGGATGAAGTCTAGTGAAGAGTGAAAAATGAAAAATGTTAGATATATCTTTTTGTGGACTATTGTATAGTACGATAGTAGATAAGTACACAATTCATTCATTATTCATTATTAATTAGTTTTTAGTCTTCAAGGTAGTCATCATCATCAAACCTGCTCATATAATCATCTTCTTCGTCTTCGTAATTGTCACTTTCTTCTTTGCTCTTTCTTCATTTTTTCTTCTTTTTGCCTTCTCAAGCTTCAAGCTTAGCAATATCATCTTCGATTCCAAGTATTTTTTGTAATCCAGCATGCTCCTTGAGCTTTTGAATCACTTTCTGTTCGATCTGTCTGACCCTTTCTCTCGTGACGTTAAATTCTTCTCAGACTTGTTCGAGCGTATATCTTGGCCCATCGATTCCATATCTCATTTTTACGATTTTTGCTTCTCTATCATCGAGCATTCATAGGATCATATCGAGGTTTTTTCTCAGCGCATTCTTCTCGGCGAATTGGTCAGGTCTCAAGGTATTTCCATCTTCAATCAAATCCGCAAGCGTATCTCTTCCCTCATCTCAAACTTCTCTATCCAATGATACATTTCCGAAGATAACTTCTTCAAGTTTTTTGATTTTTTTGATAGGGAAACCGAGCTTTTGACCGATTTCCTTGGAGGTCGGTTCTCTTCAGAGTTTCTGGAAGAGGAGTTGGTAAGTTTTGTTGTATGAATTGATTTCATCTATCAGATGGACAGGTATCCTTACATGTTTTGTCATATCTGCGATAGCTTTGGTAATGGATTGTTTGATCCACCGTGTCGCATAGGTTGAAAATTTGAACTCCTTGTCTGGATCGAATTTTTCGATTGCCTTGATGAGTCCGATATTCCCTTCTTGGATAAGATCAGAGAAACTCAATCTCGATCAGAAAAACCTTTTTGCGATACTGATGACCAATCTGAGGTTGGATTCTATCAACCTTTTCTTCGCCTCATCATCTCATTTTTTGATTCTTTTGGCAATATCTCTTTCTTCTTCAGAATTTAATAATGGGATTTTGGATATTTCATTGAAATAGAGCTTGATGAAGTCCTTGTGCTGTGATTCAGAGACGTTTTTCTTGGTATCATACAGCTCGACCTTTCCGAGTTTGCTCTCTTTTTTGGCTTCTTCTGCTTCTTTTTCCAATACTTCTTCGATAGTGATGATCTTGACGCCGAGTTTCTCCGCTAATTCATAGAATTTTTCAATCATTTTGATACTGAGATCCATATCATCGACATCTGCGATTACGTCTTCTTCATTGATAACGTTAGTTTCAAAGCCATTTTGAAGAAGGTCTTGCAGTGGTTTGCTGAGCTCTCCGATATCGTCTTGGAAACTATCCCATAGTTGCTTCTGGAGTTTCTGCATAGAGGGGGAAAATATATAAAAAGCTAGGTAGTAATTGAGTTTATAGAGATGCTTTTCGAATATTTGACATTTATATAAAAATACATATAATATAGATGCGTAGTGAAGCCATACGCGTATATAGCGTAACGAAGAGGCACTGTCTTACCCAAGATGGTGTTTCTTTTTCGCTATTTTATAATATTCGTAGATGACAACAAAAAATAGTCACCGTTGGTGCAATGACAGAGAGAGAATAATAATTTACCCCCCAATATCAACCCAAAAACTCATTGAAAAAACCCAGGAAATAACTAATATTCGTTACAGATAGACTCAAGTTCTCCCGAGAAATCGGGGTCAAGTTCCAGATAGATACAGGTTATTGTGATATTACTGCAACCTGAGGCAATATGAGACGATCTGGGACAATCTGAAGCCATTTTATATATTAGTGATAAAGTATGTTGCATTATTTTGTAGGGAAAATACGTCATCTAGGAGGTGAAACACTATTAAGCAACGATATATTCTGAATACAGGTCCATTACCTCGGAAAACAGAATCAGGGAGAATTTTTCTTGTATCCATATATCGATGATAACAAGAAGACCATTTTCTATTACTGTTTCGATACTATAGAACAGAAGGCATTGTTTGAATCTTTACTCAAAATCAACGGAGTAGGGCCCAAGACAGCATTCCAGATCTCCCAATTGCCAAAAGAAAATCTCCAGCAAGCACTCAAAAACGTGGATGTTAAATTTTTCCAAGCTATCCCATGAATCGGTCCCAAGTCAGCTAAAAAGATCGTCCTCCAACTCAGATGAACTTTTGATGTGGAAGACTTGCAGAGGATGGATATTGATCAAAAACTATACAAAAATATCGTTTCATCGCTCAAGGGATTTGGCTATGGAGCAGATCAGATCAAAAGCACACTTCAAACATACGAAGGCACGATCACCAAAGACAATATTTCAGAAGTAATCAAACGAATAATTTCACAGATATAAAAAATTTGCTACAGATAGCCACAAGTTCCCCCGAGAAGTCGGGGTCACGTTACAGATAGATACAGATTGCTGTGTATTTAAATCTATAAGTGAAAATGGGAAAAAGATTTGAGGAACTAAAAATTCGAGAACTTGCGCAAGAACTGACACATGACTTGTGAATTATTTTTTACAATAAAGATTTTAAGAATCGGAGTTTTCAGGATCAGATTATGAGAGCAAGCATTTCGATAGCGAACAATATAGCTGAAGGCAATGAAAGATGATCAGACAAAGATTTCGTTAAATTTCTCTATTATGCCAAATGATCGTGTGGTGAGGTAAGAAGCATGTTATATTCTGCACATATGTTTTGATATATTACAACAAAACAATTTGAAGAATTAAAAGATAAATGTTTGAGTTTATGAACAAAAATAAGTACTTTTATAAAAGTACTCAAAGATTAATAACAATCTGCCGCTACCTGAGGCGACCTGGAGCAATCTGAGACAATATGCGGCAATCTGTAGCGATCTGAATCTTTTATCTTGTTATCCGCGTTGTATGAATTCAAAGAATTTGAAGAAAACGTATGTTAAAACGTATGAAAGATTTTTCCTTGAAAATCAGACAATCGTTTCCACTCCATTTATCCTTAATCGATCAGGCGATATCCTGAATAATTACAGTGGGGTGAGTATCAAACAAAAAATTCCATTGCGTATGTATATGGGATATACAAGAAGTGCAACCAAGGGGATTTCAGTGAATAAGATATTTCATCTCGATATAAGCGAGTATCAATTCATTGAAAGTAATGCGGTGGAATATGCGCCGTATTTCACAGATATCAACAAAGAACTAGAAAAAAAATATGGAAAATTACTGCCGGATGGAGAAGGTTTTCAGATCAATATCCTTTCAGAATTGCCAAGAGGTGTCTGATTGGGGTTTGGGTCTATATTAGCATTGTTGCTTTCTGTTGTAGTGCAGAGGATTTTGTGAAATGTAGATATTCTTACGACAGAAGCACTCAAGACAAAAGATATCAATGAAGTAGTGAACGATCATCATAGTAGTTTTCATAAAATCATGGAAGATGCTCTGAATTTTGATAAATCGGTCTATGGGATGATCTCTACAGCGACAAAATTAGCGACATTTTTTGATGGATATTATCCTATCGTATCATTTTCTGAAGATGGAGATAAATCTCTCTTATCAGAAGAGGAAATCGTAAAGAGATGTTATGGATTTAGGCTCAATAATTTGTTCAAATGACTGAGAGAAAATCCTTATATCCCTATAGATTATGGAGTGATATATTCCGGGAAACCAGTCCTGCTTGAACAGATTGCATGAAACAACTACAAGACCAATAAAGCGACAAACAAGATAGTAAAATCTGATTTCAGAAGATTATTTGGCGATTTATTTAGCAATCTTCATCATAATAGGATTCCAAGTTTTTATAAATATTTCATTGCTCCGGAGACCGATGAATTTGATATAATCTACGGAAAACTTATGGGTTCTATGAGTTTAAGGATTCTCTATTATATGTCCAAAATCTATTCTGAGGCATACGAAGAGGATCATATGATACAATTTATTGATTCTTTGAGAAAATTAAGACAAGCAGATTGTGTGACAAGAAAGAGTTCAAAGACATATCTCAAGTTTATCAAGAATTTTTTGGAAAATTTTCACGGTCCACAAGGATATATGTCGCTTTCACCAAATGATAGCACAATAATGTGATGATCGGTAATAGTGACGATGCCATTGGAATGATTCAGAAAGACATTGGTGAATGCTGCAGAGAAAATAAGCATGGATTTTGTATGATCTAAGATTATCTATCTCAACCGGATCGACGGGGTGGAGAACGAGTGATTAAAATTTGAACAGGATATTAGCCAAGGAAAATATTCTGAATTTCTCGATTCGAGTAGTTGTGTATTGAAGGGGGGAGATGGGAAAATACAATTGTGACAGTGTGAAGATATGATATCAATGCATAAACAATGAATTCTTCTGGATATGCTCAATAATAAAATGTATATTCATGGACGCAAGCTTACCTCAGAAGATCTTCATTCTCAGACCGCTACCGTGGATATTCTAAAAATACTGATAAATAATATAGGTAAAGATATTTCAAATAAGGAATTGCTTACTTCAAGTTATTCCAAAAACAAGAATGATATGCAGGGAAAAATTATTATTCCATTATTAGAACTTATTCAAAAAGAGCTTGGCAAAAAATTACCATTGGTTTGTAAAGGAAGTCTCTATGAATTCTATCTAAAACTAAATCCTTCAGATATCGATATCGCTGTCATAGATAAAGTCCAAAAATAAGTCATATTATATAAAATCGATAAAGAGAACAGTATTGAGAACTGACAAAAGTTTTTTCCTAGCTTTGTCAGTTTTTTTCTTTTTTGGTATAGATAAAAACGGAGCGTAATGATGTTTTATCGTTCATCTTATGTATGGAGCTTCTCCAGGTATTGCATAAAAATATACCACCGAGAAAGAAAGTCTTTGCGTGTTTTCAGAAAAGCTGAACACAAGACCTCTCAAAATTTCTCCTGCAAATGATAAAAAAAATGAAGAACGGACACAACGATTTCGGGATAGTAAATTCGTTCTGTATAGAATTGTACGATATAATGTATCAGGATATTATCTTTGGTAAAATCAAAATAATGAAAAATTTTCTGAGGTTGTTTGAAAAATTGGCATTGCCGATTAGTTATATAGGCGAAAAAAAATGGAATGAAACATTAAAAAAAATAGTGAAAATTAGATTGTAGGCGTGTGGTTAGTCATTTCGACCCCGCAGTACTATGTGGGGAGAAATTTATGCTTTATAGCTATATGGCGTAGATTTCTCCCCTGCTTTAGCAGGGTCGAAATGACCTAAGACACACGCGAAATGACCCAAGACACACGTGAAATAACATCAAAACTGTGACCTGAAACTTGTGACTTTATATGATAATAGTGTTTTTCATGGAATCCATATGATCTATTTTGGAAAGGAGAAAACTCCAGTTTTCTTGTCGCAGGAGTTCGATAAAGGGGGGATTGATGTGACGAATAGTTAGATTGTTTGTGATAGTATTCAGATAAATATATTGATAACAAAAAACTCTTTCTTGAATTCAAGAATCTATTTCATAATCTATCTCTTGTTCGTTGCAGATAGCCACAAGGTCTGCTTTAGCAGACCGTCACATATTGTTCCAGATTGTTGTAATAGTACTACAACCTGAGGCGACATGTAGCTATCTGAGACAACCTGAGGCAACAATTTTATTGTTTCATTATATAGTCATTTATGAATATAAGAAACTTTTGTATCATCGCACATATAGATCACGGGAAATCAACACTGGCAGATAGAATGCTAGAGATTACCTGAACCGTCAGAAAAATCGATCACAATCAGATGCTTGACCGCATGGATATCGAGCAGGAGAGGGGAATTACGATCAAATTGACCCCTGCAAGGATGCAACGAAAAGGATATGAATTCAACTTAATAGATACTCCGGGACACGTAGATTTCCAATATGAAGTATCCCGTTCACTCGCTGCTGTAGAGTGAGCGATTTTACTCGTTGATGCAAGTCAGTGAATACAAGCCCAGACATTATCGGTTTTGTACCAGGCTATAGACCAGCATTTGACGATTATTCCGGTATTGAATAAAATCGATCTTCCAGCAGCGAATCCAGAAAGAGTGGCGCACGAAATAGAAAATGTGATCGGAATCGATAAATCAGAAATCATTCAAGTGTCAGGAAAGACCTGAGCAAACGTTGAAGCGGTATTAGATGCGATTATAGAGAGAATTCAGGATCCAGAGAATTTCAAACAATCTCATCCGAAAAAATTTCGACCGATAGGGCAGGACCAAGCTCAGATAACGGGAATTTCTAGAGCGCTTATTTTCGACTCCGTATACGATCCCTACAAGTGAGTATTAGCCTACGTCAAAGTCGTAGATGGCGAAATAAAAGCAGGGCAGGACTTGCATCTCATCTATACAGAAAACGATATATCGCCTACAGAAGTGGGATATTTTACACCAGATTATAAAGTCGATAAGATACTCAAAGAGTGACAAATCGGGTACATCGTCACGGGAGAAAAATCAGTTAGAGATGTCAGTATCTGAGACACAATAATCTGATGATTACAGAAGATGAAACAGAAGATTACTGAAGATAAATCGAAAATGACTGATGATGTAAATAAATTAACATATGATATTATTTGATGTGCTATGGAAGTACATAAAAATATTTGATGAAAAATGAGGGAGAAAAATTATCAATTAGCGCTCATACATGAATTAGAAAAAAAATGATTACACATAAAAAGAGAAGAAAAAATTGATCTTATGTACAAAGATGTTAAGTTGGCAAGCCAATATGTAGATATTATTGTAGAAAACCAAATAATCATTGAGCTTAAATCAAAATGATTTTTACAGGATGGCGATTATAAGCAACTAAGAACATATTTAAGTAGTAGTAAATTGGCAGTTTGATTATTGCTAGATTTTTGATGAAGAAGTTTAATATATAAAAGATTAGAAAAAGATTATCAGTTAAATAATCCTCAAACATCTTCTGAAAATCTTCAGTTATCTTCGTTAGTTATTCCGGGATTCAAAAGAGTAAAGCCGTTCGTGTATGCAGGAGTATATCCTGTGGATACTACGGATTATGATAAGCTCAAAGATAGTTTGGAAAAATTATCTATCAATGATAGTGCCATCGAATACGAATTAGAAGATTCCAAAGCACTTGGATTCTGATTTAGATGTGGGTTTCTATGAATGCTTCATATGGATATCGTCAAAGAGAGATTATCTAGAGAATACAATATGGAGACGATTTTCACCATTCCAACGGTTATCTATTTGATTAAGACAAAAAATCTTTCACTAGATCAAATAAAATCCTGAGCCAATATCGCCAGTTTGCTCAAAACCTGATTATACAAACAAATTCTCTGATTGACTACGACCGATGAAGATGTGGAAAAAAGAAAAAACGAACTCATTCCTCGATTGGTAGTGAAGTCATGATCAGATATGATAGACCAGTGATTGATAGACGAAATCCGGGAGCCGGTAGCGGCCGTAGAGGTCGTTTGACCACAGGAATATGCAGGCAATATTATGGCACTTTGTCAAGAATATAGAGGTAGACTTATCAATATGGATTATATCGACGAAACGAGAGTAGTTCGACATTATGAGTTGCCGATGGGGGAAATTATTATCGATTTCTATGATAGGTTAAAATCCGCGACCAAAGGATATGCGACGATGAATTATGAATTCAAAAAATATCAGCCAGCAGATTTAATCAAATTGGATGTGTATATCAACAACGAAAAAGTCGAGGCATTGAGCTGGGTTATTCACAACGATAAAGCGTATTATTTATGAAAAGAAGTCGTAGAAAAACTCAAAACACTGATTCCAAAACATATGTTCGCTATTCCATTGCAAGCATGAATTTGAAATAAAATGATTGCCAGAGAAAATATTTCCGCTATGAAAAAAGACGTCCTCGCGAAGTGTTATGGGTGAGATGTCAGCAGAAAGAGAAAATTGCTAGCGAAACAGAAAGAAGGAAAAAAGAAAATGAAAGCCATAGGCTCAGTTAATGTGCCATCAGATGTCTTCATAAAAATGGTCGCTAGGTGAGACTAAAATTTCTATGTAAAAAAGATGCTCGCCCCGTACGAAGCTACGGGGTTTTTATAAAAATGGTCGCCAGAGGAGATTAAATCAAGTGCTAAGTTTTAAGTTCTAAGTGCTAAATATATGATGATAAAAGAAAGAAGCTTTGAATTTGCTTTAGATATTATAGAACTCTATAAAAAACTAACTCAGAGCAACGAGTTCATCATATCCAAGCAATTGTTAAGAAGTGCT
>JGI26437J51864_10000026_pt1 | contig 48038 bp, 60 predicted proteins | sample FrelakmetLWP11LW_FD_51864 | JGI IMG/M metagenome (IMG submission 51864)
CATAATAAAATATTTATTTTTAAAATAATCAGATACTACATTGATAGATATGACTCAAAATGATTTACTGGAAAGAATAGTCAATCACTTTTGAATTTTTTACCAATGTTGTATTTCTGGACACCCTCTAAATATAATGGCCAAATCATATGAGATAATTTATGTATATTGATGCATAAATTATGAACCGGATAAATTCAGAAAATATTTTTCACTAGTATAAATGATTCATCACTCTCAAACTCCAGTCAAGAAAGGTGATGTATTAATTGATTTTCCTGAAGTCAGACAAAGTACCAATTATACGTGTGGTGTGTCAGCGTTACAAGCACTTCTGTATTATTATGGAATATCTTACAGAGAAGATAATTAGAACATTTACTAGACGTTACTGAAAATGGTGGCACCAATCCGCATAATGTTGTTAATTTCTGCCGAAAATCGGGATTCACTGTCACAGAAAAACATCATATGACATTGGATGATGTCAGATCATGTTTGGGTAGAGATATCCCAATACTTGTTGTTTATCAAGCCTGGGGTGAAAATAAATCCTATAAAGATGTGTGGAACATTGGACACTATTCTGTCATTATTGGTATGTTTGGAAATAAAATTACTTTCGAGGATCCATCATTAATTGATCGTGGATACATTGAAAAAAGAAAATTCTAGAACGTTGGCATGATATTGACAATAACGGAGAAGTTTATCATCACTACGGAATCATGGTGTATGGGAAACCAATTGAATATATTTCGCATAAAATTTACCCTATTGGGTAGATGGGGTTTCATTTGCTCTATATTTTCATTGAGCATTTGGATTGTTTTTTCTTGTTTTTTCATTTTTCAACAAATATATTCAACAGATTATACAGTTTCTGTTCTTTGATTGTGTTACTCTCTTTTATTGATGAATTTTCTGTCTTTATATCGTCCAACATCTGTGACAACAATGTGATTTGTGTTTCTTTGTCCAATAAATGTTTCTCTAATTGATTTTTCTCCGCGACAATCTCAGTGCATCTATTTAGTACAGAGTTGAGGTCAATATTTTCGTGTGTTACTTTTGCTAGGTTTTGATCTTTTGTAGCAATAATATCACTCAGTTCCTCAATCTTTTTTTGATTTTTTAATCTTTCTGTCTCCATTACTGCAATCTGTTCGCGACATTGATGTAGATCATTTCCAAAAACCCGTCTAATTTCTGCCAATTCTTGATCACATTTATCGAAATATTTGCTATAACATGATCTGTACAATTCAGTCAGATCTTTGTAGGCTCGATATTTGTGTTCCAATGATTGATTGTTATCAACTATGGGAAATAATGAATCCGATTCAGGTTTTTGTTCTAATTTTGATATGATAGCCTCAAGTGTCTCAATATGAGTTAAACTGTCTTTGATATTATCTAACGTACACATATTATACAATATAACCACGTTAAATTTTTAATTTGTATTTAAAAATTGAAAATATAAATGATATCTATTATCTATAGCTAAATAACTCGTGTGATGAAAACACATCCGAGAATAGTCGTCAGAGTAAAAAAATCTCGATTATATGATGAATATGTCATCACGAACAAACATATCATTTGTAAATTTAAGTATCTTCTCTTGTGTTTTGATTACCAAGAGCAAGGAGATACTCCATTTGGATTAGTCTGTTTAAGAGCAAATCGATTACGGGAATTAATCTCTGAACAAAATATAACATTTGATACAATACAAGACAATGGGTATCTGTCAGATACTTTTAAAAAATTAAAAGAATGGCATCCATCAATTGATAAAGTTGAAGTTGAGGGAACTACTGTGCATGAATTAGATAATTTGTCAGAATATCCCATTTCTTGGGACAATTACTGTAATTATCTAGCAGAATTTAAGTATAATAATTGCATTTCAACTGTGGATGACTTCGAAATATTCAAAAATTCAAAACATACCGTAGTTAATGTCAATGTATATTTCAAACTAACAAAAAGAATTGAGAAAATATCTGAATACGGAGTTAATTTTAGTTATTTACACAAACTATTAACAAACAGTCTAATCGCTTCAAATAATGATAAAACATTATTTTTAGATGAAGTAACAGTGAAATTTGACCAATTACCATTTGGTTCTAAAATGGGTCTCGAACAAGATGAAGATGATACTCATTATGTCTATCCATACATAGCTTTATTACCACTGTATCCATAAATGGATAATTATTTTGATCTTCATCAAATAAGGAAGATCAATATAACGTATATTTATCATAATTGTGTGACATTTTGCTCCACTATTTTAATATTGGTATCACGTTTGATTACTTGATAAGAAACATAAGATGGTTGTAGATACTCCCTCAGTTTTTCATCAAATTGTTCGTGCAAACAATGATCACCACACGTGAATAAATCCACAAAACATGCATTGACTTCAGGATATGTATGAATTGATGCGTGACTTTCTGATAACACAAACACACACGTGTATCCGTTTAATGGAGGAGTTTGATCTGAAGTGAAAATGTGATCTCGATCACCTAAAATTGTTGCTCCCGAAGCATTAATTGAATCAATGAAAGCTAACTTAAGATTATTGATATTTGTCAATTTAGTACCACATCCACAATAACTAGCGAGAAAGTGAACACCAGTGAATTGGTACGTTTCCATGTTTTGTGATTATACTTAATAACAATTTTTTTCTTGAATAACTTAAAAACAGTAATATTAAAAATCAATAATTTATATGGTAATTATTCATTTCAATAAAATAATTCTTTGTATTTTGATGAATTGTCTCATCACTGAGTAATGATTGTCTATCGACCCATTTGTAACAGGAATGTTGATCCATTATTTTCGAACAATCAATGTCTTGACACCCCAGTTGTATTTTGATACCGATAACCACATAATGTGTCGAAGTAATATTCGGGTCTTTCTTATAAAAACATGTCTCATATAAGTGATCATCGACTCCCAATATATCATACTTCCCATTGAAGTGTTTAATACCCAATTCCTCTTGCATTAATCTGATCAATGCATCGGAAAACACTCATTTTCCGATTCCTGTCCCCAGGAACAAACCAAAAGTCTTTGGCTGATCGTTTACTCTTTTGCCGACAAAAATTGTCCTGATTGATTCTGTACAACAAGATCGATTGCAACCAAAGGTGTATTTTTGACAACATCTAAAAATACTTCATCAGATAGTTTGTCCATTGTGTATATCGCATATCTGATGTGATATTTTTATGTTAATTTACTCATAAACATACAATAACAATTATGTATAATGTATACACAAAATATCAACAACCACCAATTGTGACGAAAAATGATGTACCTTGTTCCAATGGAGGAAATTTTTGTAAATGGATGATGCAACATGATTCAGTGTTATCAGCCATTGAGGATGGGGATTTCTTGTTATGTTTATGTGCTAATGAAAAAGCCATCATCACTTACTGGTGTGGCATTGTGGGAATATCTGAGGTATGTCAGTCATTATACACCAGTTCTCACTTTTTCTCAGATGGTTGGTGCAAGACCCGAATTTATTATGAATTTCGATGCAACAAGTAGTGATGATGATTATTTCAGCGAATATGGTAAAAGTCACTATATGAACATTTTACAAAATGTCAGATACAGCTGATACATCTGATAGAGAAAAGCACACGCAAATAGAGAACGCTATATATAAAACAAAACTCTTAAAACAGGTCGAGGAAGAGAATATTGGAATCAAAATGGTTAAAAAGAGAGGAAAACGAAGAAATGTTACTACCACAGAAAAACATCGATTCTTACTTTCGTGAAAATAAATTTATGGTGAAAAAGCTGATGCCGTGTCTCGAAAAAAGAGCATTTCACTGCAGTCATAAAATTGGCTGATATTTGATAAATAGTCCTATTTATACCTATTTATATAAATAAGTATAATCATATGGTTTATACTGTGAAATATGGGAAAAATACCAAGTATATCGATGTCACCAAGATCATTATGTCAGCTATTGCAAAAAATCAACAAATTATCAGTTTGTGTAATAACCTATTTGGTGATCCATATCCTTTGGTGTTCAAGGAAATAATTATTGATTTTTCTGATGGACGAAGGCAGATTTTCCCTGAAAATAGTGTTGTAACATGGTTTTCATCTCATCAGTTAATGAATAATAACGATCATAGTGTCTTAACATTCCATATTATGTCTAATCATCCTTTGATGCTAGTTACCGCAATGTTTGATGATAATGACTGTGTGGAACACAATCTCAAATTACTACACATCGACATACCCAAATTCATTTTCATGAGTGAACAAATGGTTCAACACTACAATAACATATCCTCAATATATAACACAATCGTTGTATATCGCAAGGAAACTTTGATGATTATGGATAAATTTGATCTTCTTACGAAAGCTGCTGACTTGTGTTCCACACCAAAACAATATATCTGGACAAATTTTGATATTTTTAAACATTCTGGTCAAAATTATAAACAATTAATCCATGATCTATATCAGATAGAATATCAACAGCAATCACCATTGCGAATTACTACACACCATGACTCAAGACCAACCCATTTCAACGAAAAATTTTTCGGCAGTCAAAAAAACACAATTATAAGAATATATAGTTTAATGAAAACGCTGCAAATTAACCAAACTGACATATTGCATGCAATTTACAACAAATATCCTGACTTATTCGATGTATATACACCTTTCAATGAAGAATACCCTTTGACTGGATATAAAAACGATTTGATATTTTGTGTCTCACCAATTCCAATGGATGGGCTTGGAAATATAATGAAAGCATTTATTACGGCATTGAGTATCAGTGATAATACATGTATCTCCACTAAACCAGTTGGTTTGTATACAGATTTCCGATCAATTGTGCATGAAAAATATATATTTGATGAACAAAAACACAAAATCACATATTATTATATTCAAGATCATTTCCTCTCTTGAAGAGAGAGGCAGTAAATCAACGTCATCTGAATAAGGAATATAGTGGCATAAATGTGTCTGATATTGGCGAATTGAGCTATATGTTTTCGCCTGTCATGATAGACAGTAATTATGACCAAACATTAATTTCTGAACCAATTAAGAACCGATTATTAGAAGCCATTAAAAATATTGAGTTTTTACCACATATATATGAATATGTCAATCAGATATTCAATGCATTTACTGGCCCCACCATTAATATATGTATTCGGACTTGGAAAGCCCCACACGAAAAAATATCAATCGACAATATACTTCACAGGTATACAAAGATAAAATCATTGACGTGTTGAATATTCATAAAGACATTACTGATATGTTTATCATAATTGATAATAATGAATATTTGTCAGAATATGAGACATTTTTCGAACAATTGAACAAAAATTTACACTATTACCGCCAGAATAACCAAGTACCGGTCATAGCCAATGCGACTATTCAAATGTTAATTGCATCCAAATGTCAATATGTTATAGGCAACCGTATTAGTTCTTTTACGGAACTAATTTTTGGTTTGGTTTGTTAAAAAAGAAAGTGTACACCGTTTTTTAACTCAGTCATATTAACACAATCAACAATCCGTCTGTTACATTGTTATTTGAGTAACAATAATCATTTACACAGTAAATGTGTTCACGTCTACATCTTACACCAAACGTGTTAGATAAGTTATAATGATGTTAAAAAATTCGGACAGAATATTCTGCTCATACAAAATATTTTTCTTGCCCAAACATATCAAAATTAGTTGTGAAATATATTTCTCACATCTTTTAGATTATTGTGTTCTGATACAAATAATAATTCTTCCCTTCCATATGTGAATCTAATTTCATGTTTTATTGTGATATATTTTCCATCTCTCTTAACTATTAAAAGCTTTTCTTCATCTCCATTTTCATAATCTCTTTCTATTATAGATGAACATTCATCATTTTCGTTTACTTCATATAAAAATTTACATAATTTTTTATGATATCTTCTCTTTTTCAATTCATACATTTCTGTGGATAATTTGAGACAATTTGGATATTTACCAATAATATCGTCATTACATTTAAGATAATTTACACATTCTTCTATCTGTCCGTTTTCATCAAATATTTCTCCTATATCGTAATTCGAATATTTCTTATTCAATACATATTCCATTTGAATCATAATCTATCTCGCACGAATCATAATTACATATTTCATTTTTTCGTAAAAATAATCCAGAATTTATTGGATTCACATTTTATTGATGAAAGGTCACACTCGCCGGATGTGAAGTAGTTATTCTTAAAAGATGTTTTGTTGGTTGTCGTGATTATACTGGCCTTAACAACCGTTATTTGTTGAAAATATTCAGATTAATCTAAATGTTATAATTTATAAAACGGATCTAACTGAGGCATACACACATCATATTGGTCAAACCGATGATTTTGTCATCAAAATTTGTCCAATATGTCGCGCCCTTTTTGTCGTCAATATGATGATATTAATCATAGTCAATTTACATGATGTGTAAATCTTGGTTGTAGGTCTGTTCCTGTTACGAAAGGTGTTATAACCATATGTCGGAATGGACACCAAATTAAAAATGGTATAAGTATAAACTGGTCATAGAAAAGTAACTTGAATAGGTACGTCTATCCACAGCATAACTAAGTTAAAATTGTGGAAAATGATCACGTATATATGTGACAATCGTCTTCGTATCGACGATTGATCCGTGCTCAAATTCTTGTGTATGATTGTCACGATAAATTAGCTTTAATTTAGATTGTTGTTTACAGTTGGTCAACACTTGGTCTATCTTGATTGTTATCTGATTCGTCCAAAAATAAATAAATCTGCTAGTAATATCCAAATAATCATAATAAACTGCTCGCAAATTTCGAACATCAAACATCATTGATTCAATTAATTTGATCATATCAATGATAGAATGTTCCATAAATTCCGCTGTTAATCCATTTAAGAAGATTATTTTTAGTTTTTTCACAAAACCTTCCGCGGGATCAATGCCGGCCAATTCATTATTTACGATAATTTGAGTGTGTTTTGACCACTCTTCAATAAATCTATCTGTAATATTTGTCATACGATCGCTAATCCCATAAAATACCTGGTCTATTTGCAGGTTACGCATATTGATTACAGTCGTGTTATATGTTAATAAATCTTGATTATGCATATATAGATTGTATGTATCCTTGTTGGATTGATTTCGCGACAACGAGATCCACATTTCATAAATGTAACGATTCTCAGATATTTGTGGTTTGACACATGTGGTCATATATATGCCACGAACCCAGAAAAAATTGTGGAATAAGTATCCACTATATCCTGGAAATAAGCAAATTTTTTTAATATTGTGATCTTTTTCAAATATAGAGAGAACTTGTTTCCAATCCCAAATGGTATGACGCGTCAGAATAATATTCAATGGATGACGTGTCATTTGGTTAACATATGACATACCTTTTGTGTGTATATATAGTAAAATTTTATCTTGATGTAGATGACCTAATTCATACAAGGTCAGTATACCCTGATACTCAAAGTGGTTATCATATGTTTCATAGAAAAAGACACGATCACTAAAGTTGTGCAATTGTAGAGTAATGAGCTGTTTAGCCTCAGTGACCATAGATAACTTCCCAGACAGAACAATATGCAAATGACTAACCTGGATTAATTTTGACTGAATTATATCTGATACCTGTCCACTAATGATATCTAAATATTTGACTAATGGATTGATATATACAAAATAGACAATATGCACGGCAATCATTCCTATATCATATATTGGACAATTATGTCTAAATTATGCACTGAGACACAATGAATTTATACAGATACAGATACAGATACAGATACAGATATAAAATGATCTTAAATCCTGTCAATTATTCAGATTTTTAAAAATTGATTGAAATAGACAATAAATTTGCTATATTAATCTTCAAAAATGATACTCACTCCCATATATGTAAGTTTGTTGATATTAATCAATAGTGAAGATTATCACCCGATAAAGTGCAATGTTACTGAATATAGTTTTACATTCATTCACACCGGACAAGAACCTTTAGTGCACGGTTTATGGCCGGAGAAATGTAGTGAATGTATTGAATGTGGTTATCCTACGTGCTGTAATATGGTAAAATTCGCGAACTTTACAATACCAACCGAGACACAATTTATTGATAGATATTGGTTTGGTGGACAATCACCTCACCCTGGTAATGTCTGTGATTTATCGACATCAACATTATTTGAACATGAAGTGTTAAAACATGGTTCATGTATGGGAATGTTTTCAACGGATTACTTAAATTTAGTAGAATATTTATTTCACAAATATTACGAATATATCCACACTGTCTGTCAATCCAAAAAAGAGTGTTCGTTTTACTTGAATGGAGACTTCTCACTAAAATGACTCACACGTTAAGGGTCTCTGAACACACGGATTGATAAAAATTGAATCAAGATGGCCAAATTATCATCATTATTCAATGTAGAAATGAACCCAGTTATCTATGAGCAATTATACGTAACATCAGTATATGATCAAATTGCACATGAATTCGATCATACCAGGCACCATTTATGGCCATCTATTCGAGAATTTATTAGTCGAATTCCGCTCACACCAACGATTAAAATAGCTGAAATTGGCTGCGGAAATGGGAGAAACATGTTGTTGCGTCCAGAGAATTTTATTGGTTTAGATAGTAGCCAAACATTTATTGATATATGTCAACAAAAAAGCCTTAATGCACAACAAGGATCAATATTAAATATTCCGTTTGAGACAAATACTGCAGATTATACGATCTGTATCGCAGTTATACATCATTTATCCACAGAGGAAAGGAGATTGCAAGCGATTAATGAGCTGGTTCGAATTACTAAACCAAGTGGGCAAATTTTGATCACAGTATGGTCAAGAGAATCACAACGAGACAATCAATATTGTAATAAACGATTATCTGAAAGTCACGCAATCACTAATACAAATCAAGATCGTTTGGTGGAATGGGTTGGACATTCGGGTCGTACATATCAACGATATTACCATTTTTTCGTTGAGGACGAATTAGATGAAATGTGCCACTCCATTCAGGGAATTGATATTCTAACATCATATGAGGAACATGGTAATTATTGTGTTATTTTGAAGAAAATTTGAACTAAATAACAAGTCAACATTAACATATCAATATAAAAATGTCGATATCTCCAGCTCCGTCTCCATCAATTTCAACGAAATTGCCTGAACTGGGCCATCTGATGAAATAACATTTAAAAATATTGTGATTAATGTTAATAGTAATAGTAATAGTAATATGTCAATTGCGTATTTTTTATCACATAATGGACTCGGTGATAATATCAGCAATATCGGAGCAATTCGATATTTATTGAACGGATATTATGATGAAATTTATTTCCTTTGTAAGGACACAAATCTGGTCAATCTTAAGTTAATATACAATTCAATGAGAGTACATTTAATACCTGTCGATAGTCGTGATGAAATGAAAGAATATACTCGCATATTGGCTCCAATTTACTTGATGGAAAATGTTGATATATTAGTGACAGGATTTTGTCTATCACCTCATTATAAATCCAAGATTAATAATCAGAAACTATTAACACATAAAAAAATACAATGTTATCGCATCCAACCGCGATTCGATTTCATCCGGAGCATATATGAGGAAATGCATCTGGATTTGAGTGTATATTACACCTATTTTCAAATTGACAGTACACCAAATTCATTAACCCTATATGACGATATCAAACAATATAATATTATTTTTGTACATACACAAAGCAGTAATATATCGATTGACTTAAGTGATAATTTCAAACATTTAATTGATAATGAGGCTACCTTAATCGTGTGTGCGGACCATAATGTTTACCCTCCGAATAATGGGCACTATATATTAGCTGATAAGTATATCAATAAACCGGTCTCGGATTATATTGACATTATTTATAATGCGTCGCAAATTTATGTGGTTGATTCAAGTTTTTCAACAATTATCATTCCACTGATGAATATGGGTAAACTTAAAGCAATTGAATGTAATATATTTGATCGCAAAGATAAGAGGCAAATAGATTGGTCATTTAAAATTGACCGTCATACTCATCATGCCATCATGGATATGATGAATCAAGCGATGCATCTATCAATGTCATAAGATTAATTCTTATGACACAAAGATAAAATCTATAGTGTATATATATATAATGTTCGAGAATATTGTATCAGTATTCGTAATCGTCATAGCATTAGTCATGATCACAACAAAACAAGACTATCTGGTCTATATATTTGGATTATGTTTGATTGGTGCAGCATTAATTCATCTCACATTCAGACCCAGCGATCTGTATGAACATCTGCAGGTTTCGGGTGAAGCAATACAAAATGTTGGGAGTATCTACAATCAAAATAAAATGATAATCAAAGATTTGGATGTTACTGGTGCCTTTAATTTATTACCTAAAGGCACAATTGTAGCCTGGACCGGCACAACCTCACCAACCGGCTGGGCATTATGTGATGGTACTAATGAAACACCTGATCTGCGAGGACGTTTCATTTTCGGTTTTGGTGCAGGTGATTCAATACGGAGCACTGGGGGCGAAAGATCACATAAATTAACCATTATTGAGATGCCCAGTCATACACATAAAATTACCAGCAATACAGACGATGACGGTTATTGTAAAACCCCTCCATGTGGATTCCAACCAAGTGATAGGGCAACAAATGATACTCAAATAGCTGACCCATACGCCATTCCCAATGTCAGAACCCAAATTTGGAATACAGGCGGTGACATACCACACAACATTATGCCACCCTATTATGTACTTGCGTATATAATGAAATTATAAAATTTGAATTCCAAGAAAATATGACTATTTAAATAATAATGATATGAAACAATTTCCGGTCGTGGGTCACCGTTACACCCTTGGGCAGTGGACATTTGATATCGTGAATAATTATCTAGTTGCATCCAGTCATAAATTATTAGTGAGTGTATCATTGATTTGGCCTCATACAGTTTACTTCTGTCACAATAGAAATACATGTCAGTTGGATGACACACAGATACCACTCTCATTTGATGTCAAAACATATGTATCGAATGGAACTGCCACATTATTTCCATCCAAGACATTATTATTTGAAACGCTACAACATAACATCTCTTTCACAGTTATTGATTCATTGAAAAGATTACCAATCAATCGGAAATATATGATTTCCACATCATTATCACTGATTCACCATCATGGTATCAAAATTATCAATGAGGAAGATAGGTTAAAAAGGCATTCATTTCTTTTCTGGAGAATGATTACCCTTTAATTTATGGGCAACCCTAATGATACAGATTACAGAGTGTGATACATCTCAGCGATCGATACAATATTAGAGTTCCGTCCAATTTTACTTTGAATGACAATAAAGAGATGTTAAATATTGATTTTCATGAAAATACATATGTAGTCATGATTTTTCAAGTGTTTTCGAATTTGTTTTATATATGAAATTGTGTAGACCTAATATGGTTAAATATTGCTCAATTCTTTGCCGATCAATCCAATCATGACAATCATATGTATAAACACAGATCACATGTTGTTGGCTATATTTTCTTTTTCTTTGTGAATATGTCGAAACTTTGGATGCATCACCCAATAAACCACTAATTGTGGCATTTTTGACAAGAGACCATATAGCATCTATTTGAGACGTACCTATAAATAACATATATTTTCCACTGTTAATCGTATCAATCGGATAGTTTCCACAATTTACTGCATAGATCCATGCCACATCTTTTACACGAGAAGGTTTCTTGTCTCTATATTTTTCTGACATTTGAATTTGTTTTCTTTTGAGAGGTAAGTGAGGATCCATATGAGATACATAATCATATGATGTAGTGTCTTTGCATATCGAATTCAATTTTCCCTGAAAATACCAATGACAATCCAGTAGATATACATCACAAATACGTTTGTTTTATTATCTAAATAGAGTCCTATCTTGTGTTTTAGGTTACTTTGTGTAATCTGACGAACATCTTGTAATTCTGTATGTGAAAACTGCATAACATGTCGTGTACATAACATAACATGACAACACATCCACAGATATTCCAAAATTCCTTGATGCATTTCCACCCAATACTTCATTCGAGACAATGAAAAAAGTTATTCACGGATTCCACGATGGAATAAAATGGACTCGAATGTAAAGGCAATCAAGAGTATCAATCTGTCTATATTATTACCAGTGACACAAAATTTGTTACTGGTCCATACACAATTGAACAATTTAAAATGATTCCCCCTAAAAAGGGAATCTTTCCCCAATGTAATAAATACAGAATCTGAAGTGATCAAAGAATTCGATCAAATTAAACTGAATCCAGAAATTAAAACAATTATTACTCTCGATTACATCAATAATGATACTCTAATGTAGTTGATCATTTCATCTGTTAATGCACCCCATTTATACGATAAGTTATTAGTCCACCATTAACGTGATCTAAATGGACGTGTGAACCAGATAAAGGAAGGTGCATAAAAAATTGAACACAATTGTACTCAGACATACATAAGATACATATGTATCTTATGCATGAGATATCTTCTGCCTATATACGTTCGACACGTCGAACGTTCACATTCAAGCCATTTAAGAAATATATAAGGGGGGACGACCGGTGGTCATCCACTTAAAATTAGTCATCTCAAAATCAATGTATATTTTGGTCAATATCAAGTTGAAATAACATTCGAAAATGGGGAAAATGTGACTATTGATGAATTTGTCAAGAATAATTCGTATATACTTGAAAAACATACAACTTTATTTGTGGAAAGTTTTTGGATTCCGCATGACAGTGACTCAGATGTTATTCAGTTAATCTATAATCACAGTATTTGAGCTTATTTTGCCTGGCATTTCCTGTCAGAATTTATATGAATAATTTTTTATATAAAAAAACATCCGCTGATAAAATATACAAATAAGGGGTTTGTATCCCTATTCAAAGTAACAATAAACATTTTTTTTGGATATTTAGACCCATTGTTTGATAATAGTATTAAATTCTCTTTCGTATGCACCTAAAATGTTTTCGATAGATAATATATATCCGCTGATCAATTCGTCTTTAATTTTTGAGTCTTTGGATGATTCAGCGAAACAATCGTCAAATGCAGTACATACACGACGTAATCGCTTATAATTCCACAGTTCGATGATTTTTGTTTTAAGTGGCGAATCAATCCACAAGTCTTCAACTAAACAATGTTGCAAACGATCCATTTAAACCATCTTCAAGCAAATTAATATAATATTGGATTGATAAGACAACATTACCAGTTTTATATGTATTTTGTAGTTTAATAAATGCGGCACACATATATCCAATCATTTTCTTTAGATCACCGATGAACATCTCATCCATCTTTTTCTCAGGATGGTTGTTCACTAACAGATTCCACATACTCACCTTTCTTGTGGATATCGTTTTTATGGGATGATTCAGACACATTACCAACAGGCACTAAAAACCAAACGATTAGGTGTGTAATTAAATAAAATAATTCAAAAAGATCCTCTTTTCCGTCACCATTATAATATCGCATGATTCCCTGGATCGTGCCCGGTTCTTGTATATTGATTGCGTGCCCACCAATACCAATTTTAGTATTGATACTTTTGAAGTTCAGCAGAGAGATACGACATAATGCACAAATTGACCCAATTTGCTGTTTTTTTTGACGTCATTATCAGATAATATAATTAATTCATACAATTAATTTTTATATTAATATTTTATCAAAATCACTTTTTATTTGTTATTATGTGTCAATCCATTCAAATTGATTGCTGAAATGTCAAATACTGTTGTAAATTAACTCATACCCGTTATGTAAATAATCAAACATTTGAGTTAAAACCTCCAAGGTACAGTTAAAACCTCCAAGGTACAGTTAAAACCTCCAAGGTACAGTTAAAACCTCCAAGGTACAGTTAAAACCTCCAAGGTACAGTTAAAAACTCCAAGGTACAGTTAAAACCTCCAAGGTACAGTTAAAACCTCCAAGGTACAGTTAAAACCTCCAAGGTACAGTTAAAACCTCCAAGGTACAGTTATATACCTAAATATCGAAAATAATAAAGGATTAAATAAGCCAAACAAGAATCATCTAATAATTCTTGTAATTGTGTCCATTTGAGATTGGGGTTTTCCGCCTTTGACCACCCACCCCCACTCTTATCAAGTCGGTATGTTAAATACCATATCTTATTTTCGATTTCGATTCTCGAAAAAAATTCAGCTAAATTATTCGCAACGATCCCAATTTTTTCATCCTCATCATTATATGCTACAACTTGACCATTGATTAATTTCCATATAATACAATCTTGTTGATCACGATAAAATTGTCCTGTTGTCACATCAACATCAATATAACACCCAGTCACTGAATTGAAATTGAATAACTCTGATGTATCAATAATATCTAACAATGTTATAATTGATTGATATTTCACTGTCTCAATTGGAGGTAACAGGTTAGTATTATAAACGGTATATGTTCCGACACAAGGACGAAATGGTAGTCCAATACCAACCCAACATTCGGTCATTTTATTTATCGTTTACATAGAAAATGGAAATCATATTCAATTTTATCATCTATGTCGTAATTTTCCAATACCAATAAACGAAGTCAATTATCTCTCTGATAGAAATGAAAATTAAATGACTTTTAAGAGAGTCATTTAATTTTCATATATTGGAATGATATACATCTCGCAAGTTAATCATATTTTTAAAAAAGTATATTGGCTGGAGTAGTCAATAAATTATTCAATTCATCAGTTTCAATATCACAATAATCAGTGACATCTTCATAATAAAATTCACCCAACCATTCATGGCAATATTCAATGATAAAATCAGAATCAACCTCTTCCGGCTCAATGATTCCCTTATAAGGATTAAATTTCATCCATTCAACACACGCTAGAACACTAATAGCTACTTGTAAACAAGTACCATTAATTTCCGGGGAAATGTCACGAGCAAACTTATTATTCAAAATGGTTCCTATCCAATATTTCTTCAATTGAGGTTTTCTGAAAAAAACCAAACACCCGACGGAATCATAACCACCAATAATCTCATCTGATCGAAGTACGTGCTCTTTTCTAGGTAAGAATTGATCATTTAATGAGTACTCAATGTAATGACACATCAATTTGGTAGTATCTGGAACTAAATAAGAGTAGTAAACAGAAGGTATATACTCGTCACCTACTCTCAGGAAATTAGCCAGAGAATAACATTCTGCATGAGGAATGCAATAACCTGTAAAAACACCTCCTTTGGGTTCGTATGAACGTGTTCTGACTTGATAACCGGGAACTGGTAAGATAATTTGGGCTGAATTGTGTAACACAGATTTGTTAGATTTGTATGGGATCCGACTTTCGTGAGTTCCCCAAGATACTTCCGCGGGTAATAAGGCTTCGTCAATAAAACCAACAACAGACCATGTATTATAGAAACATTCTTCTGAACTCATAAATTTGGTAGTTTGAGTATCACGTTCGGCGATCTGAATCAAAGATAGACCAAGATTTTGAGCCAAATAATTATATTTACTATGACGATATAATGAAATATTTTTCGTGTCACCTGATTCCTCTGCGAGGACACCCAATAATTTTTTCATAAAATGTGAAACTAAACCAGGATTCATACCATGATTGAGCACAGCTGTCATTTTCTTCTCGGATTGATTATATTTGATACCATTTAAAATGCCAGCTTTGACAGAGAAGAGATTTTTTTTCGTGTATTTCCAATCATCAATCGCCGTATCAACATAAACACACTGTTTATTTTGGCACTCCTGCACAATTGATGTCGTATTAACACGATACGCCAGATCAATGACAATCGCATTTTGTTTGACATATTGTTCAAATAGATTGTGACAATTATCCTCGGCCAGTTTGGTTTCCAAAATGGTTATATTTGGATTGATTTCCAACAATTTAGCGAGGATCTCACTGGGCATATCCTCCGTTTCATGTGTAAATATCTGTTCCCGGTGATGTCTAATTTTAATATAATCTGGGCGCCTCGGTATTTTTCCGATTGGGTCCCCATTACCACCACCCTGTTGCGGCCCCCGTTTAACAGGAACAAAATGTTTCGGATCAATTATTAAAATAGGGAGTGATATTAATTTACGGTTAAGTAATAACATAAGTGTCATCATTGTTCGAGAGACAGTCCCGAAACCAACCAATACGATTTGTGATGGATCCATTATACGTGTATATATATATATATCAATACATAAAATGAAAATTATGTCAAATTGTAATTTTCATCCATTTATTACACACTAATTTATATTGGTGTTTTAGCATCATCTTTATTGTTTCTTAAATTTTTTCTAATTTTGAGAATTTCATCAAGTGTAATTTTAGGTTGTAGTGACGTATCAACAACTTTGTCCATTTTGGTCAAAGGGTCAATTTTTTTTAACTTGAATTCACCCTGCATAATCATTGCTAGACAATTAGCAAGAGGATTTGGTGGGATGAATGGGATTCTGGGAAGCGGAGGTGGTTGAGGTGGCTGAGGTGGCTGAGGTGGTTGATTAGAATTTTGATCAAGAACTTCAATATTTTCATCCAATAATGATACTCCACCAATGGGACGAGTCGTTGGGTATACTTTGATTTGATGTACTTTCCAAGTGATGCCATAGTCAGATGAATTTATCCAAATATTATTCATCTCGATTAATGAAATAATTTGACAATGATTGGTAATCATTTGCTCAACATCCGCTAAGATATGTTGTGCTCCTTTTTCATCATAAATTTCAGTGACACCTTGAGTAATTTTGAGACGAAAAAGTGGTGTTCCGTCACAATTTTTCAATGATGATTTAAAATGAAGTGACTCGAATTGGTGTGGGTAACCCCATTTTTCCAAGTTATTCTCGACTACAGAACAGCAAAATTTTTCAGCTTTTTTAACAAATTCATAGAAGTTATTGATATTCGGATCAATATCAATATCACTGAATGACAGAACATAGTAATAACATTTTTGATCATATTCGTTAGTATAAATGTTAAGTCCAAATGGTACAGTAATTTTTGGCGTTTTAACATAGATTTCATTTCTTTTATGTCTCAACTGAATAAAAAAGAATGGTTCCTCATTAATCACACGTTTGAATGGTGTTTTTAATTGTATTTTCCTGTGTGAAAAACTGATGTAATTAAAGAAGATTGACATAATATAACTATATCATTTATATTATGTGTTTCATCATAAGCAGTTTTCCGTGGTTGTTATTTATTTGGTTGATCGATGAAAAAGACCATATTCTCTTTCACTTGAATTTTCCACATTGTTTGTGGGATTTCTTGTCCATAAGGATTATATAATTTAACTATTTTCGCAGATGATGTCCTAGTCTGATTAAAATTATCAACAACCATCTGAATTGATGATCCATAAAAAATTGAGTTGATACGGAGATTCTGTTTACTATCTGGTTGATTGTGTGTTTTTAGTGTAATAGATAACATTTATATGACTAATTATCCAAATGTTTATATATACTTAATCACTCATTGTTCTACTTCCTGAGGTTGAGTTGTCTGACTTGGTTGAACAATGTTCCTGTGGCGTGTCCGTGGTTTTCGCTCCTTAGCATATTTGACTCTGGCTTTTTCTTGAACCTGTTTTTTTGCCCATTCACTTGTAATTAATTCATTAAGTTCGCGACCGTGACCTTTTTTCCCCAAAATTGGTCGTTTTTTGAGCAATTTGATCCTGTAATCGTGATAAAATTTATTGTATATCGTGGGGTATTGGTGCTTTTTGTCCTTCTTTCTAATTATTGTGAATGGTTTGCGTGGGGAATCACCTTTAAATGCTGCAGCTAATTTCTTATATTTTTTTTGGGCAATTGTTGCGACTTTTTTATAATATTCCTTATCAATGCTCTCACCATCAGGCCATTCACCATCATTCCATATTTCCCCGAATTTACGTCCGACCGATTGGAATGTAATTGGAGTATCTTCATCTTGTAATAATTCTTTAATTTTATCACGAACACCAGGTTCGGTAACCCATAACATATAACTTGATTTTGGCCGTTTGGGTGCACCTTCCACATATACACGTTCATAATCTTTGTGCAACTTGAAAATACCAGTGGCATGATCACAATAATAACGAGGGTCATTTTTATAACGGCTGGATTTTGAACACTTACGTGGGCGGATTAATTCATATTCTCCTGTCTCTTCATTACATTTATATCTCACATCTTTAGCTAAACGACTCTTCAGATTGCATTCTTGTGTTTCCATTGTTATATATATTATGATTATATAAATTTTCAACAGGAAAATTTATAATTTCGACAACATTTATGAGATCCTGATAATTAGATGCATTTGATTTTGACAACATTTACGAGATCCTGATAATTAGATGCATTTGATATATCTGACCAGTTTCCAAATAAAGTATCCCTAATTTCGAAATGGGTCTTTTCAAAACAAGTTGAAATTTGTGCGTCTTGATACACCAATGTCTTCTCATTGCGACTATTAGTTAAAAATGGTACCCCATTGATTTTATTCAATCTTGTTTTTAATTTTTTGGATTTTGTTGTTGTCTGAGACTGATTTGCCATAAAAATGGAGAAAATAAATTGCCCTCCTTTTTTCAATACACGGTTTATTTCACTCAGATATTTTTCGATATTGTCTTGTGATATATTACTAAATAACGAACCAGTATAAACAACATCAAATTCATCATTATCAAACGGAAAATGTACTTCATTTTCATCAACAAATATCTTGAAAGATGCATCACAATAAGGCATTATCTTATGTTTGCACCAGTCAATACATTGTTTATCAGTATCTATTCCGCAATATTTACCGGATTTCAAATATTTAATTAAAGGTAGTGATAAACACGCGATACCGCATCCAAGTTCTAAAACCGTACATTGTTGACCAATTTTACAATCTTTTATTAAATAATTTAGAAAATTACGATTAGTACCTGATAGATTGTCATTATCAATACTACTGAATAATGAATCCCCTGAACTCTCATTATTTCTCAAATATTTTTCAACATCCATATATGATTTCCGGTTTTCACTACTTCCATGTGTTATGTAGTGATCCAATGCTTTCTCTTCAGTATTAATATTGGCTGCTTTAATATCAGCATAAAAATTAACATAAAATTTCCAGTCAAAATGTGCAGTTGACATTTAAATACATACTATATGATCGATCAATAATTATGAATAGTTTGTAGATATATTAAAAATTATCTTATTATATATTATATCCATGTCATTACAGTATTGCTATTGCCAAATGAGAGAAGGAAACCGATGTCATCTATTGATTAGTAATTTATTGAAAGATGACACAAATTACTGCCGCAGACATCAAGGGTGCAAAAATCCAATTAAGGAGATGGCTGCCGAAAAAGCAAGGACCACTGTAACCCAAAAAGAATTGGAACCACAAACAGTCGAAGAAAAATTCGTAAATAAAGGAAAAAAACCTAAATTACGCAAGGAAGATGCACCGGAACCGGAAAATGTACCCAAAGATTTATCGAAGTATTCGAGAAAAACAATTGATGAACCTGAGGATGTACCTGAACCGGAAGTTGGTCCAGTCAAACTACCACAAAAGGGGAAGACAAGGGTGTCCAGAGTTGATGAGAATGTTGAGACAATTGCCGACGAAAAGAAAACGTGTGATGATTTGGGAGGATTTACCAATTTTAATAACAGTTGTTACATGGATAGTTTATTGTATGCAATTTTACATACAAATCATCCATATATTGATGATTATATGTTAAATGTCGACTTACGGACTTTAAATGCACCTCTATCGAATGCAGTTAAATTATCCGATTTTCCTGAATTATTTGAGGTCACAGAAAGTATTCAATTGTTCTTGAAAAAAGCACAAAAAACCATACATTACGGACATATTATTAAAGTGGGGCCGTTGCGGCGTGACTTCAAAAAACATGATGATTTACGAAGAGCACAGGGAGAAAAATTCGTTAAAACGTTGTGGTTGAAGTCCCAATTGTCACCAGATGATGTTGTTACACAACTCAATAAAATTTTCAGTCTACCCGACCTTACACATATTAAGGAAGAAGCGTATGCTGTCGTGAATCCTGTAGACTTAAGCAGCGCACAGTTACTTGGGGACGATACAAAAGAATCATACACTAGTTTTGTTCTCAATATTCATCAGAATGAAATTACAACTTATGACAAAAAGCGAAAAATCTTTAAGATGAGAGAAGCCTTAACTCTGACTGAATTAATCAATTTAAGAACCATTTTAACTGATAAATCCGATACACCCAGAACAATAGAACAAAGAACTGTAATATCATCACCTATCCTATATGTCAATCTACAAAGAATCGCCGGACAACATGTTATACCAGAAGAAGGATTAGAGGACGTACCTATCGCGGAGGACATACCCATTATCAAAGTAAAAACGACTATTGTTCCTGATGAAACAATAACTCTTGGTGACAAGAATACAATGAATCTAGTATCAATTATTGTGCATATTGGAGATGCGTCAGGTGGACATTACATTACATATATTAAATGTGATAATGATTGGTATTGTTACAATGATTCAGGATTTGAAAAATTAGATAAAATAGGACAATTCGATAGATTACTTGAGATGAAATCAAGTCATATTCTGGAAAATGCAACCGGATTCTTCTATGTATAATTTTGGACTCCTTCTTATTTATAGGCATAAAATCTATTACCAAATAAAATTTATTGTTGACATAATATATATACACCGATTATGTCAACAAAGTGTCCTTGTTTAGATGATGGTGATAAGTGTAAAAGAAGACCGAGTAAAGCAAAAGGTGCTAACCCGAAGTATTGTTGGAAACATCAGAAATGTGTGGTAGATTCTGCTGGACAATCAAGACAAGATTATCAGATTGCAGAAGCAATAAGAAGATCACGTCAAATACATGTGAAACAACAAGCACATCAAGAGGAAGAGATGAGAGAGGCGGTGAGACTGTCGAGACTCGACGCTGATACAGCAGCAGCAATGAAAAAATCACGTCAGGATGCAGAGAAAAGACGATTGAAACAAGAAGCAGAGATTGAGGAAGCACTGAGAAAATCACGTCAAGAGGCAGAGATTGAGGAAGCACTGAGAAAATCACGCCAAGAGGCAGAGAAAAAACGATCGGAACAAGAAGCAGACATTGAGAAAGCATTGAGATTATCTCGTCAAGCACATGAACACAAAGCGAAACAACAACCAGTAGAACCAAGTGGGTGGCAATGGCCCCAAGAAGAGGAACAAGTTGCTAAATTACTAGGTAAACACCCAAAAGCAGCAACAACTGCCCCCAGAAAAAAGAGTGAACAAGCCCAACAATTTGAAGAAGACGGATGGGGAGGAGAACAAGAACGAGAGGTAGCAGAAATGATTCGAAGAGCTGAAATTCAACGACAAGAACGTGCGGGTAGACGCAGAGCATCACAAGGAACAGAACGTGATCGTAGGATACAAGAAGAACAATACAGAAGACAACAGGCCAGAAGACCATGTGACGATTTGGGTGGGTTTAAAAATTCAGATAATAGTTGTTATCTGGACAGTTTATTGTATGCCATTCTACATATGCAAAGCGATTATATTGACAACTACATTCTTTTTGCCAATTTAGATGATTTAGTGATTTATTGGAAAAAAGAACAAAAAACGCTTCCCCTAAGAGACGTCCAACCACTGTATAAATTAACAGAGACTATACAGCATTTGTTGCGTGATGCACTAGATACTATCTATACTGGAAATAAATTGTATTGTAAAGAATTACGTATGGCTTTTCAACAATATGATCAGATTATGGGGCCACTGATTGTCCCCAGCGGTGAAATGGGTGGGCAAATTAATTGGATTACATCACCATTATCCCCATTTGATGTGATGCTTCAAATTATGAGAATTTTTATGGTACCAGAGACGACAGTTTTTGTCACTAATCATGTGGATCTTAGTCCGCTTGATTTTAGTGACGCGGGGATCAGTTCGTCACAAGAGGTAATTACATCATATTTAATTGATATTCATCAGAATATGATTGCCGATTTTATTGAAGATAGGCGAGCTTTCGTTGATAAGAGGGATCACATCTCTCTTACTAAGTTAATTAATTCAAGGGAAATAAAAGGAACCGATGATATACCTTTTGCACAAGAGAGACAATTGTTGTCAGCGCCATTACTACATGTCCATTTACATAGAATAGCTGGACAAAATATCAGAAACACTAGGAGAAGTACAAGGGGCAAGGCAGCCGTTCCTATGAGAATAAATGAGACAAAAATTAGAACCGCTGTTTCACCGGATAAGACACTTGTTTTACCTTATGGTCAACAGATGAATTTAGTATCCATTATTGTCCATTGGGGAAACGAACGCAGAGGACATTATGTGACATACATTAAGTGTGAAAATGTGTGGTATCTGTACAATGATGTTGGATTTGATAAATTAAAAAAAATTGGATCCTTTGAACAATTGTTTTTAAGTCGCCCAGGTGAGGAGCCCATCGTACATAGTGCAACTGATTTTATTTATATGTAAACAGAACTAAAACCATTCAATACTATTATCTACTAACTTACGTCCCACGATCATATTAGTGTCATTATTTTCATATAATATGGAATTTTCATCAATTAAGTAATCATTTCCGTCAATATTTGTGATTTCAGTTTTAATATACTGACCGAAATCAACATTATCTAATGTGAAAAGAGATTTGTGTTTGGTTTTTCTACCTTTGCTTTTCTTTTCAGTCATTTGTTGCCCATTTGGGCCATCAATACGTCCATACGGTAAAGAATTATTGTGACTACCACAGAGACGTGTCACATTATCTTTATATTTTCGTGTGCATTGTGTATTATCATGGATTCTAGCCATACATCTATTGGATTTAGGGAACAATGATAACAAATTATCTAATTTTATTTTTTGCTGAACCGCATGGAATTCTACAAGTTGTTGTAGAATTCCATAGTCTTCACGCGATATGTTTGAATTTTGATCAAAACAAATATAACTCATAAGATATATTTGTTCATATAATGACGGTGAGTCACAATCTTATTCAAATTTCACAAAATTAACAATAATTTATAAATTATTTGTTTTTCTCCTTGTATAAATTTGGATCTCCCATTGTTTTTCGATTGGTATCAACCAATTTTAATAGATCATTTTTACTATATTTTGTGTATTTATCATACAAATGTACATTTTCAGGATTGAGTGAATAATCGATTGTAATTGGATGGAACAGATGGACTGCTTCACTGGGTGAATAAATACCATTGCATTGACAAATAAATGATAATTTATGGGTTATAAAATCATCATATCGGCCCCATCCCCTGAACACTTCATCCCAACCTCCGATTTTGTCAAATGTTTCTTTAGTCATGAAAATCATATTCGAAGCGAACGATAAACCTCCATGTTTTTGTAATTTGGGTTTAATTGACTGATAATTTTTCGATAAATCCTCGAAAGTATTAATTAACTGACAATCAGCCATTAAAATATCCAAACGGTCCGCGAATGGTCTGAATGCTTTCTTAGGATTAACGATGGCATGTTCAACGATCTGATCACAAAAAACATCTACATTAGGACAAATAATATCTGCATCACCGAATCCATAATACTGATACAATGGCACTTGTTTGACGACAACATTAAATCCCCAACCTTTATTAAAAGTCCCATTATTTGACAAAAATGTATGGGATAATTTATCTTTCGGCATCTGATCATACGGCTCGCGATCTTGCTCAACAACAAAAATGTCCAAAGTTACATCATAATTGTCCCTCAGATATTCCTTCGCCAGATTGATCCATTGCAAAACAATTTTCAGATTTTTTTTGCGATACAGATTCTTCCCCCTAAAAGGTATGATATATAATATAGAGGGTTTGTCACCAATGACTGGGTGTGCGGTAGTTTCTTGTTCTTCTACTGGGTATTCTTCACAGATATTTTCATCAATTGGAACGTCGTTTTCCATTTAGTTATAGCATATATAATATGTATTTATTTAAATGGTTTAAATAATTCAATTATTGGAAATATTCTTAATTTTTTGTGGAAAGATTCTGCATTCATGATAGGTGTGATTTTCAATAAAATTTTCCCATATAACACAAAATTCATCTTTTTACCGGACGATTTCTCTGTTATATCAAGACCGTTTGTCGATTGGTCGACAACATATAAATCGACCAATTTGTAGTGGATTAAAATAATGTATGTTGATAACTGATGCTCAGGTATGTAGACTTTTAATTGTATTGAGGGTGTTGATGTCACAATATCAATAATATATCCATCAGTTACAATATCGTATGTCTTCCTGGATTCGAGCCTATTAATGAGTGTCAAATAATTCATATCTTTTGTCAGTCTTTTCCGTCTAATCTCAAATTGATTGGACGCTTCGGCCAATTGATCCAATTGGTCCAATTGGTCCAATTGGTCCAATTGGTCCAATTGGTCCATATTTTTTTGTATCATAAAACCTTTGACATATCTATGATTGATCAAATCAATGTAGCGGCGAATGGGTGATGTGAAATGAGTATAATATTGTTTGCCCAATCCAAAATGTTGTGTGGATATATTGTTTTGTATACAATCACGTAAACTGCGGTAATATGAACTATTATAGGATTTGTATTGAAGATATTCATTGAGAAACTGATTGGGTTTCGTACTATTTATTGCATCTAACTGTTGCTGAGTATCTTTCGTATGAATTCTCAGTATGCAATTATCATATCTTTGAATCAAATATTCAGCACACAATGTATTAGCGACAATCATCAATGTATCAATAATATAATGAGCGTGATATGATTTAGTATCTGTGATAGTTAGTTGATTATTTTGAATCATATTAATTTTTACACATACATCATATATCTTATTCAGCAATTCATGTCCATTTTTGTGCATATCTTCAGCTGATTCATATGACAAATTTTGGCGGTTACGAATGATTGTTGTCTTAAAAACATATCTGGAAATTCGACCATTTTTGTCCACATTCAACAATAAACTCAACGCTAAACGTTTATGATCTGCTCGTAATGAGCATAAATTGTCAGATAATTCTCTTGGAATCATTGGGACATTTCCATTTGGCAAATATATACTACCTAATCGTTTTCGTATATCTGAATCCAATTGAGTATCTGATTGGATATATTCAGAGACATCAGCAATATGAATCCCAAGTTCGTATCCATCAATTACATCATCAAAATGAATTGCATCATCAATGTCAACACATCCCGGTGGATCAATACTGAACACATACTTGTCAGTCATATCAATTCTTGTGTCTGCTATGGCTGTAGTCATTTGATTAATTAAACATTTAGAATAAGAATGTTGACTCAGTTGTTGACTAAGTTGTCTGGCATATAAACGATTCATAATTTCATTCTCAAATATACCGATTTCGCCAATTATTGACACACATTCACCCAAAGGATACATTTTATTCATCACCCAATCAACTGACTTAATGACAATATATATATTATATTTGTAACGAGTAGGATTAATATGTAATGGTATGACAAAATTAGGATAAATTGGTTCAGCCGGCGAAAATAAATACAATTTGTGCCCCAATTGATTTAAACCATAAATCATATTAGATTTAATGTGTAACAACCCACTTATTATCAATGGTGTGTTGTGGATAATTTTTATTATTTTTCCGGTATTGACAATCTCAATACTTAATGTGCTATGTCCACGACGAACCTTATCATATAATGTTTTAACCTCTAACTCATATTGAGTTAATTGATTCGTCATGTCATATGTGACCGTATCACCATGAAAACTATGATTGTAATATTTATTCGGAATAAACACATACTTACCATTTCCTTGGGAAATAAAACCACAATCATCATATCGAAAAGGTATATTTAATACTCCTGTGTAGAAAGACATTTCTAAGTAATAACTCGGATCTTAGTTATATATACATTTATGATTATTAAAATCATAAAATCATAAAATGTCGATCACTCCAAATTTGGAGGAATTTGGAGGAATAATTTTTGTTCACCGATCACTAACAATTTTAGACATATGTCTAAAATTGTTAAATCTCCATAATTTAACAATTTTTATGAATTATATCACAATTTAACACATTAAATGCAAATTACATATGTGTTTAACAATTTACACATTGATTAAAAATATACACATATGTAATTATATTGGTCTCGTGGCCTGATATTTTGGAAAATTGTTAAATTATTCTATATCGTAAAATGTGTATGATTACCTGATATATATCAGATTTTTTAACTATGTTTACGATGGATTATCATAATCCAGAGATTTTTAAAATTGTTAAATTATTTGCGTAATTCATACTCGATCATTAAATCATAACTATGTATATTATTACATAGTGTATGAATCATTACAAGAATCATAAAAATCATATAATAACGTCGGCATTCGGAGGTAATGGTGATCACACGTATCATAGGGCAATATATTATGAATAATTCGATAAAATTAATCATAAAAATCTGACCCCTCCAATTTTACATATAAAATTTACTTTGAAAAATCAAAGTAAATACCTGTGGCGCCCTTTATTTCTCTTTCGTTAAAAAATTTAAAAATTTCCAAGATTTTTTAAAAAAAATATTTTTTTTGGGATTTTAAAATTTTTCCAAATTTTAATTTTACAAATTTTTTACTTTGAGTTTTCATCCCAAAAAAATTCAAAGTAAAATTATTCATGGATGAAAATCATGATTTCCAATTTCGTTTTTAAAAAAATGTCTTTTGCTAAAGTCAAATTTATCATTTTCAAAAAAATTTTGGAAAAATTTGAAAAAAATCAAAGCAAATTAAACAATGATCTTTAGTTTTAGTGTTCATTGGGCAAAATGTAACAGTTTGACAATCTCACATGGATCTTTGGTGTTTTTAAGTTGACTAACATCATATTTTAAATTATTGTATACACCATTCAAATCATAGATCCAATAAAGCCCCAATAATGGAGTTATATTGATCCTATCATCACCAATTCGATATTGCATCCATTGTGGAGTAATATCACCAAAAGCTCCATTGAGGGATAAAACTACAACTGTATTAACGATGGAATTTTCTGGGTCACATTGCATGAATGTTTCGATATATTTGCGAGTTGATTCATTGTACCTATTGAGCATATATGCACCAATAAAAGAACCATTGTTGATCAATTGTGACGTATTTTCAGGACACTCTCGTCAGTTACACCGTGGTGTTTATCAATATTATAACCGAGACAATAGAGAAATTTTTTACTGATATTGAGATCACTAACCGCAACGATATGACATATATCTTCATATGGTGTCCCCAAACCTGTCTCGATTCCAGTCATGAGTGAATCAGTTCCTCCATCTGCTAACACGATACAGTCTATTCCTTCACATTCAATGACCATATTATATGCATCATTTAATGTTGAAATAACCCCATCAATGAAACAGTAAATTGGGACATCGATGTCATACATATCATGTATGTGTTTGACTAATTTATATTCAGGAAAATATATCTTTTTTGTTTCACTATTTGCATTAATTTGTGATGAAATATATTCATCACGTGTGATACCATTTTGCTCTAAGAACCATTTTGGTGGAACTTTAAGATTTTGTATTAATGTCGCAATGTATTCTTGTTCATTAAAAGCTGTCTCATGTGTCACCTTATAACAATATTTGTGTATTTTTTACCAAATTGAGTCAATATTTTATTATCTGTAAACGAGTAGCTACCTAAGATGACTGATTTACCTTGTTGATATAGGTTAAAAATAAGTCTAATCCACAAAATATATCATATCCACCACCGCATCCACAAATGAGAATTTTTGACAATTATTAAAATGATTATACATTAAAATGATGAATTAATATGTGATTCTTAATGAGTTACAACCAATCAATTTTAAAAATTGAATTGTGTTAATTGATTTGATTTGATTGAATTTTATCAAAACGATGGCAGCAATTGACAGAGACAATGAATTATTACTTAAATATAAAGTGGAGAATTTTCTACAATATCTACCTGCATTATACCCATTACAGGTTACCCCACCCGAGGTGTTCCTTAAAGATCATATGACTCTTGTTTTTAAAACAAGAATTGTAAAAGAATTACTGCAACATATGTGTCCTGGGTACGCTAATATTGAAACACCACTTAAGACACTATCTGAGAATATGGGAAATATTGTACAAAATTCACCTGATGTAAAAAATATGGTAAGTATTTTAAGGGATATTATGTATGAACAAATTACTGCTGGCAATGTGGTTCTAATTGAAAGAATTGTGAATATTGTTCATCATTAACATATATCTATAATGTAAATTAATACTTTGGATCGAAGTACCAAAGTAAATTGTGATATGTTAAGAGTTTTAACAGTCATACATATCAAGACATACGAGTGGATAACAACCGGATGGACCATAACTTTGTAGACATTTTTGATAAGCCAATCGATTTTCATTCATTAGTTGTGGTGATGGTGTCGTCAATAGAATTTGAGCCATAATGTTTAGTATGAAATATATTGGATTGGCCAGAATCAATATGGAGAATATTACTAATATGTATTGACTGACAACAATTTGCTGATAATATGCATCGGATATCATATGTTTCGCTTTACAATACATATGATATATGTATTTGCTAATTACCCAATTAGTTGCTCTCTCTGTAACCAGATAAATCCACACAATAAATGGTGTTATTAAAAAAACAATACTCAATGAGTCCATTATATCATAAAATGGTATAAAATGATGCTGAGATTATCAATCAATTTTTGTAAGTTACTATGAAATGTAAAATTCCTCTATTTTGGAGGAGTTACGTAAGTTAGACGCATAAATTTTATATAAAAATATTTATGATATAATCATAATGTAGTAATGTCATCTAGTGACATTAAATGTCCACATTGTTCTCGAATATTTACTCGCAAGGATAATATGTTACGTCATGTTAATGAAAAAGGTGTAAAGCTATCCGTTATATAGAAAAAATGGGAAACAAGATATTGAGAGAAAATTCGCTGAATTGGAAAAGCGCACCAATAAAGAAATTGCTGAGATAAAAGAACAAAAAGATCGAGAAATTGCTGAATTAAAAGAACTAACATCCAAAGAAATTGAGGAAATCAAAAAGGCTGGACCCAAACAAGTTAATCAGGTATTACAAGTCATATGTATTACAAATAATGATAATTATTTGGACATACTGACGGAAAGAATGGGTGACTTTAGTGATGCTATAGAATATATCAAGGATTGTGCATTATCAGATATATCGGGAGACTGTAAACTCATCGAAAAGATCTATATGGGTTATGATAACAATTTACCCAATAGGGTCGTGTGTATGAAGAACGAACGCTCAGGTAGGTCTGAAAAATGTATTATACTGATCGTAGTAAAAACAATATTGCTTTTTATAATGAGAGATCAGAGAGAGTTATTGAGTCAAAAATATCGATGGGTAAAAAGTTAGCGAATAATTTACAAAATAGTTATTTAAAGGGGATTAATTACCTAATTAAACGTAATTTAGAAAATCATGCGTGCCCCAACAAATTTTTAGAAGACTATGATTTACTGACATGGAATAAACACATTTATGATTTATCAGATGTATGTTATCAACGGAAAATAATTAGTCACTTGAGCATTCCACTTTGTCCGATACAATTGAAGAAAAACCATAAAAACATTTCACATGATAATATATAATAATATGATGACAGCAACAGCCGCAACTGTGGCAACAACAATAGCAGTGGGAAGTTTTGGAACTAAATTATGTTTGGAAACCTTTAATATTACTTGTGGTAAAACGTTGGAATTAATCGGTTATCTAGCAACTAATAAACATCCAAGTTTTGAGGAATTTTATACATTATTAGAAGAATGTGATTTAAAATCTAAAGTGTCAAAAATACAACAATTGATCACTGAATTCGACGAGAAAGAGAAAAAAGGATATGTATTTAAACAATCTATTAAAATGGCACTCACTGATGTTGATCAATCCATCAAGAGTATCAATGAGATTCTAAATCGGGTCAAATCAGCCAAAGATTATCATGAAACATTGTATTTCAATAGATGGCGAAAAACCAATTGTTCATCAATGATACAGGTATTAAGAATGGCAAATAATTTATTGAATCAACGTTTTATAGATTTGGAGAAAATCATAACTATTTGTAGATACATTGAATAATTCTCGCTAAATTGAAAATTAGGACATATGTTTGCGAAATACGGTATACTTTTTTGACTTATCTTGACAACCATTTAACAATTGAGAATTTTATTAAAAATCTGAATAATAACTTCATTTGGTTGATAATTTCATATGACAACACATGAAAATTATATTGATATAAATGTGAATAGTTATGAGATTTATCTGAGTCTTGTGATCACAAGATGCGCTGAAACAGGTCTCGTGCCACCAGCCAGTGGAGTGATGGTTAATGCTGGTGAATTTCCGCTGGGATTGCGGATAGTTAGTATATTATTAATGGATGTTGTTTGAATGATAACCATTTGCACTATTTGATCAGTACCTGTTGCGCGTCCAGCCACGGTATATGCTAGATCATTTCCATTAAGAGTTATAATTAACTGTCCGGCTTCAGTAACGCTTACTTGGAAAAATACTTGATATATACCTATTGCAGATATAAACATGCAACACAATTTATTTTATTCAAGGACTTTAAATGTCAAAAAAGTTCTGTATTTTACTGGATACCAAATTTGTCCAGCCCAAACATTTAAATCAATTCATATATGTTACGATTTGTGTCAAGTATAAAAATCATATCCTTTATGTATAGATTGTATTCATTCGTCTTATCAAAACAAGACTCTGATAAGTTGCTGGTGTCTGATCGTCTAAACCGTGAGTGAAATATTTTCACAAAAATTGAATATATTGATATGATATATATATATATAGTTAAGTATAACAAATGGGTCACGATTACACTGCATCTGTATTATTTGGTACATTATTGAAATTTTCCGATATACCAAATGACTTTATGAAGAAAATTGAAGAAGAATTTATGGCGGCCAAAAATCCATCACTGGGATGGATGACTGTTCCTAATCAAGGAAAAATATTGTATTTAGCATCTACCTTGTCTAGTATGGATCGACATGATCATAAACGTCTACGTCAATTGAATGTACCGGTCGATGTTGAGAATCAATATGTGGCTGAATTAAATAAATATCCACCATTATTCGTTAGGTTACAACAAGTAGCTGAGATACCGTATTGGTATTTTATTTATGAGTGAATTTTGATTTATTTGACTAATAATTAACTTTATTTCATTTTCAATAAGTTTTAACTTTGATTAATCTGCTCAAAGTTAAATAATTATGTTGTCATCCAAGTGACTTGAAGTTGTATCAACTTCAAGTCATGGTTTCAATTAATGGGAATTTCCCAGACAGATGTATAACCACATACCCAAAACATCCACGACCACCTTCTTGTAATGAGGTTCGTAATTGTAAAATATTTGATACATATACAACATCTAATAGGAGTCCATTGTTGCCATTAGGTGTTGCTGGACAGTAAAAACGCAATGATTGAACACCCATTGGTAAATCTGATTGTTGTTGATAATTGATATTGATCTCCAATGGTGAAAAACACCGGAGGAGAAGGTCAAGGTGACCATTTGTCATAGGGAGTGAACCGATACCCCCTTTGTACTTAACAGCCAATGCGGACCTGTTACATTCATCTATAGTCAAAGATCTTGGATACGTAAGAAAATGTATTGTCGCAATATGATCGTGCACATTAATCTCATAGATTACGCGTCCACCAACAAGGAGTTCAATAGTAGTCGTTATATCTATAATATGTGTCGAAGTTTTATGTAATTTAATTTATTGATATGACACACTTTGTTGGAAAGCTGAAACTAGCGCATATAATTGTACTTCAGCATCATTGGAATGACTGAGTTTAAATTCAATATCTGATAGTCTATCAATCAGGTAATATTTTTGTTTTTGTGCTAATTTTTGGTTCTTAATGATATATTCAGTTAATCGGTGAATGATGTCCGTTAAATTCCATTGATTATTCCTAAATAAGTCATTAATCAACACACAAGCCTGATGGAAAGATTGACCAAATAGTGTAGTTATAATTTCTTCAATATCTCGGTCAGTCGGTACACCCAAATATTCATTTATTTCATCCGGTTCGATTGTTTTATAATCATCTCCTTGATTTAATTTGATGATATGCAGACATTGTAACGTATTGAGGATTTGCCTAAAATCCTTATTTAATGTTACTAACCTTTCTAGTGCAAGTGGGGTGATCTTTATACCTTCTTCATTGATAATATGAGAGAGTTTTGTGGTAATCTCTTTCACATTGAGATATCCGAATCTCATCTTGGTACACCTTGACTGTAACCCGGGTATAATTTTATTGATATTGTTACAAATTAGGCAAAAACGGCTATTTTTACTGTATTTCTCGATAACTCGTCTCAGTGCACTTTGAGCATCATTCGTCATAGCATCAACTTCATCCAAGATAACCAACCTTATTTTATTTGAAGTCGATTTGACGAAATCTGGGATCTTTTTCCTTACGGTTTCAATTCCGCGATCATCAGATGCATTAAGTTCCAGAATGTATTTGCTCATTTGATCACCATATATCTCTCGTGCACACGCCAATACCATACTGGTTTTTCCAGTTCCTGGATATCCGTAAAAAATTAGGTGAGTTAATTCATTTCTTGAAATCAATGAACGAAGGGTATTAATTTTTTCTTTGTGGTCTATGATATCATCCAATGTTTCTGGTCTATATTTTTCGATCCAAGGTAGGTCAAATTTTGATTTATTTTGCATTTAATTGCTAATTAATATTAATTAACGTCAAATATCATTTCAATTTTTATGAAAATGATAGGGATGCGATGGAGACATTGATATTTATTTATGTAATTTTAATGAATGATGAAAATTTCAATATAATTTTGATTAAAATTTTAATCAAATAAAATTGAATTTCAAATGTATTTAATGTTGATATATTTCATATCACATAATATCACAAAACACAAAGACACAGAAATGGCAGACGAGAAAATTGTAACTGAACTTCTTGATGAACTATCAGCAATGTGCGAACTTGACAGGGATACTGTGGCACAACTAAAACCAGGGCTGCTGAAGGTTATTCAGCGCCATATGGGTTCATTTGGTGCAGCACCCGTAGTAGAAAAGAAAGGTAAGAGAGGTGGTGCTAAGAGAGTCACCAAATCAGATAAGATTCCCCATAAGAATGGTTACCACTTCTTCGTGGCCGCTAAGATGGGTGAAGTCAAAGAGGCTGGTGTTGGTGCTAAAGAGAGAATGAAGACTATTGGTGAGATGTGGAAGAAACTGACTGATGCAGATAAAGTTCCCTTCCAAGATAAGGCTAAGACATACAATGATTCAATTGACACTGAAATGAAAACTTCTGGTTGGGAAGCCAAACGTGAAACTATTATAGCTGCTGCTAACCTACTAAGTGGGGCTCAACCTAAGAAAGAGCCTGCTAAGGCAGCAAAAAGTGCGCCAGTTCCAGTTCCAGTTCCAGTTCCAGTTCCACTATCCAATGAAGAGGAAGAGGAAGAGGAAGAGGAAGAGGAAGAGGAAGAGGAAGAGGAAGAGGAAGTGAAGCCTGTTCCTAAGACTGTTCCTAAGCCAGTTGCAGTTAAAGAGCCTGAACCAGTAAAACCGGCAGAGGCCCCAATCCGTCGGAAGAAAACTACTACTACTACTACTACTACTACTAAGTAAATAAAATTCAAGATTTATTGACTTAATTTTATATTAAACTTTGTGTTGTTATTAAAGACAATAATCCATATTAAGGAGTGGCCCAAAATTAATTTCATGAAAATAATTTTGGGACACTCCTTAATTAATGCGGATTAGACAAGAACATTATAATAGCGTTACCATTTCGAATAATATTTATAACATGGATATACTTGTGGATTTAATGCGCAAAATTTCTGGGGATTTACTGCGAATCGTACATCTATTGGTTGTTCAGGATATCTCCAATCCCGATAAAATGGAAAATCATAATAATTGATGATTTCTGGTCGATTATACATATATGGTTGGTATTGTTTAACAGCATAACTGACGGGATCTTGTTCACTGATGCAAGTTAATTGTTTTTTTATGTGTGGATAACTCAATTTACTCACACGATGTACAACCACATTGGGATCTGTTTGCTCAATCACGGTTTCTTTGTCATTCACATAATAGTAGTTGGTATGACACGGATTTGTTTCTTTCAGGTTAGCAATATCTTTTTTCCCAGGTAGAATGCTTGTTGTTAAAAAATAATGACTGTCATTAATGTCAAAGACTCGATTTGGATCAACGGTAAAACTTTCTGTCATTCTTTTCTTAATAAGTAAATTGATCAGATAGTAGATGACACACCCAAAGATTATAAGAAATAAGAAAATCTGCAATATAGACATTATATTATAATCACAATATATAATTTCGGAACATGCATGTATTTATTTTGACTCTATATCAATGATTTCAACATCTGATGTAGCATTTTCATCGTCACAGTCACCATCATTTTCCAATATTTTTTCTTGGGATGAATTACTTTGTTTCACATATAGTTCAACTATGTTACGGTGATGATTCGTTTCGTTAGTCGAAATTTGTGAGTCATTGATTTTCTTTAGTGATTCAGTGTACTGATCCAGTGTAATGGTACCATATTTTTTCTTCAACTTTTTGAGTCTATCATTTTTCTTTTTCTTTTCTTTTCTTACATCACTTATAGTCGATGTGACCGTTTCCTGGACATCACTTTTCACAGTTGTATCCAATTGTTGTTCATTGGGTTGATCTTTTTTCGTGACTTTTTCAGACTCGTATTGTTGTCTAATTTTACCACCCCGCTGCAAGCGACACTGCTTGATTCTTTCTTTGACTCTCTCTTGAGGCGTCCCGTTGGGGTCAGTTTGTGTATTATGCGCCATCATATTTTTTTGTAAATTATTGATGAGTTCAAACATTTTTGGGTCGTTTTGAACCTTTTTCAATATTTTTTTCAGATTTTTATTTTTCAGTTGATTACCCATAGTTTTTAACAGATAGTCTGACATATCAGTTTTTTCAGTAGTCATCGGCAGGAATTTATTTTAAATAAATGATAGATTTATTGTTAAATTCAATTTTTGTTTAACATTAGTTCAATTATATTTGATATAATATTACAGATAATATATTCTATTATGTCTCAATGTTATATTTTGATCAACAATAAATACGTTTTAGGTAAGACATTAGGAGTTGGATCATTTGGTGAAATTTATGTCGGTATCGATAAATCATTACCCAACAATAGTCGTGACAAACTTGTAGCTATTAAATTAGAATCACGTAATAAAGATATCCAATTATTACCTTCAGAAGCTAATATATATCAGTATTTATACAAAGAAGGTAAAGGGATCCCTAAAATCTATTGGAGCGGTATCCAGGATGATTACAATGCATTAATTATTGAGATGTGCGGCCCCAATTTAGAAAATTTAATGTCGATATGTGACCATCATTTTACGCTGAAAACCGTTCTCATTCTCGCTCAAGAAATTATTCGAAAAATACAGTACGTCCATTCTAGAGGTATTATTCATCGCGACATAAAACCCGAAAATTTCCTTATAGGATTGCATAATAATGATGTTTATATTGTGGATTTTGGTTTATGTAAATTTTTCAAAAATAGTGATAATTCACACATCCAGATGTCTGCTAATAAAAAACTGGTTGGTACAGTCAGGTATACATCAATCAATAGTCACAAAGGTTATGAATCATCACGCAGAGATGATCTGGAATCAATAGGCTATATGCTTGTTTATTTTATTAAAGGTAAATTACCCTGGCAAGGGGTGTGTCAAAAAGATATGCCCCGCGAAGAAAAATACAATATGATTTATGAATGTAAAAAGAACACAACCAATGAACAATTGTGTCAAGGATTGCCCAAAGAATTTAAAATCTATATGGATTATGTGCGGTCTCTTGATTTTACAGAGAAACCAAATTATAATTTTTTGTATAACCTGTTCACTCAATTGTTCAAAAAGAATAATTTCGTATATGATAATGTTTATGATTGGTCGTACATCAAAAACGGAACACAGTTACAGTATTAACTTTTGAATGCATTTCGGCACACTGGGCAAAAATCGCCCCTTGATAACCAGTCACGAAGACATTCTTTGTGAAAAATATGGTTACACTGTGTTTTAACTAAGCCTTCAGGTGTCATATCATCATCTAAACATACCGGACATGGTTTGTCCTCAAATTTCTCGACCGGCGAGACCTGATCCATAACATCTGCTGGGGCTGGTTTAAATGGCGGTTGATAGTCATTAATGGATGCTGATTGGGCTTGGACGTACTCATCATCGTACTCAGCATCATATTCATCGTCGAATTCATTTCTTCCACCATCTATGTTGCCATATTCAGCAAGGAACATTCCCCACATTGGATCATATAGCAGCCTAATGCCGTGTGCTGCAAATGATTCTTGTATTTGAAGTGCCAAATTTCTCTGATTGAACGCATCACTCATACCAGCTACAGCATTATCTACCAAGGTGCGTGTTGCTTCATCCAATTCTGGAAAATCGGATGGTGTATACGGTCCATGCACAATGTTTGTTTCTTCAACGTTCCTATTGTCGTCAGACATGGTTTATATCCAACAAAAGAGATATTCGTTAAAGTTAAATCAATTTTTTGTTTATAAGCCAATGTCCTCGAAAGTGGGTCAATCTTTGTGGTGTATTTTCCAAAATATTGGAACTGCTACGAAATAAAATATTATTTCGTAACTACAACCCAGTGATATGTTTGACTAGATCCTATGAATTGTTATTATTCAGAGGGTTTACATAAAAATTACTGGTCAATCAAATATTACATTCGTGTCTGGAAGTAGCTGCTTGGATCACTCTGGAATTTGTATGATTCACGGAAACGATATAATATTCGATTTCCGAGATACTGTGTTACATTTTTATAATGAGAATTCAACCTGACTTTTTCGGGACAGGCCAGAAAAATGATATATTTTACTGTTCATAATATAATAGATTCATTATATTATGAACAGCCAAAAATTAACACCAGGAAAATACTATATTGGTGATCCATGTTACATACTCTCAGAGACACTCCATGATGTGTGGGAACGGGAACATGATTTTGACGATGGAATTTATGAGTTTAAATGCCTAGATGCAGAAAACACAGGGTATTTTGCGGTTCATTCAACAGCATATGGTGATGGATTTTATCCCTCATCTAGTGAGTTTATGTATCCTGTCGATTCAGGAACTATCGCTCTAGTTTCTGCTGATCTGGTTAATGCTCCTACGATGGGTAATGGTGATCTTTACTCAGTTCATGAATTCGTTGAAGAAGTGTCCTTCAATTGGTATGACGGAACATGTGAGATTAAAAGTGGTGATTTTCGCCTATTAATTTACACTAATGATAGTGATAGTGACAGTGATAGTCGGATAACACGTGAAATGTAGGATTTATAAACTGATTTGAAACATTGAATCATCTTGAACCCGATTCCACGGCGAAAAGGATATGATTTGCTCATCATAAATCAAAATCATTGACCATAACATATTTGGAAAATTCAGTTGTATGTGAATCATTTAATAATGAAGTCGATGTATGAACAAATTACTTTGCTGGATCGTGAAATTTTACCGTTCTATGGATTTCAAGGGATCAATGATTATCAGACTATTTTGACTATCGAGATATTGGAGCAGAAACCGGAGTTTCTTGACCGTCTTAACCAATTATCGGAAAAGATCACAACTATTTTCCAACAAGTAAATTTAATTTACACACGACTGATCACCGAGTCACATATTTCGCACAAGCATTCAATATCTTGGTTCATTGTCTGGAAATCAGTGAAGTACCGAATGTGGTGTGGATGGAATTACACCAACGCAAGACAATTAAATATTTGCGTTTATCTGGCGAAAATATCGTGTTAAAACAATATAGAAAAATTGCGGGAAAATGAGTAGTTTTGACGACAACAGCATTCCCAGTGACAGTAAAAAAGAACGTGTGACAATGACTGAAGAAGATTTAGTTTCTATGACGAAAGAGACTGATGAAATGTTTTTTCTCATACCGATGAGGGCATGAAGGTTTATCACTGAAAAACAGAATATGGGGACAGTTGTGGGTCTGTCCCTAACCGTTCCGTTCAATCATGGTCTTCTGCAAGACAAATGCTTATGGAGACTGGATTGCCATCTACTTGGACCGAATGACGAAGATAATTCACTTATTTTCCAGAAAATCTATGATAAAATGAGTTACATCTTGAGGATTGCGGATTGTCAATATGAACAACCATTCCGACCAAACCAGGTTTTTGGGATCAGTAGACCATCATCCCAGTAACTCACCCATTGTTCTCTAACTACACACATAATGAACTGCTAATCAAATATGATGGTAATCCACACGGCATATTAAATCTACGATTAAAATTCCGCTTGGTGATCACATATTTCGGACAAAAAACTTGGGAACGCATTAGTAACGCTAATTTGCTGTTGAAATTAGATGATAACATAACTTTACGCGCACATCAAATAAATGGGTGTATATTGGTTAAGGATAATAAACAAAGTGAGTTTGAAATTCCAGACTTGACTGATCTGGAACTCCAATCCATTAACTGGTTAATGGTCCCAGATAACCCAGAAACCAACAAGAAATATATCAGCTCGGTCTGTAATAGAACACATGATCCACTCAAATACATGCCATTCATCACTCAATTTATGAGTCAAAAACAGCTGAAATGTGTTTTTTGTTCACGACATGTCCGTTATGATAGCCGATTATCTCTCTTATTATTCCAACAACCACAACTTGATATAATTGGACAGCAATATAACGACCAAATTTCTCCTGGATCTAATCATGTGATTGATGAAATATTGATGCACCGAACAGTTGAAGACACTGTTAGTCAAGATTACCCATATTATTATATTGAGGATAAAAAATGCGTCATCTATTATCCAATTCCACAAAATGGGACAGCATCACCAATTTACGTATTATTGGATCAATCGATGTTATGAAGCAAGCTGAATTAAAAATTATCAGCAAAATGTCACACTTGAATGTGCAATACCCTCGCCATCAAATGATGGTGAAGTCCTTATGTTGCAAAACAATCGCCATCTAGTCGTGGCATGTCGTCAGCATGACTTAGTCATTCAACTGCCATGTATGACACAATACTTGCCTAGTTTCCGTCTCATGTTTGAGGGTTATTATTGGACGCAACGTCCATTTAAAGCACAGGACAATATTATGACAATTTAAATATTATCTCCGAATCCATTCGATTGAACCATTTTTATTCAGTTTGGCAACGATGATTTTACTACCTTGTCCAGCCAAGATTTGTCCAGGAATGCAACCAGTGGTCTCATAAACGATGCAAGAATTACCATTAGTGTCCACATTTATTTGAGGATTTAAATTGTCCATTATGGTGTTAATTTTCAACTTTTGTTGAATCCATATAATTTCAAATGTTATCACACTTAACTTCATAACCACAATATCACACCGACCAACATTATTTTGACCTGATGTTTGATATGCGATATATAAATGTCCGTCTTTATAACTGATTGAGGGATGTATATTATCTCTATTAGAATTGAAAATATCACTTTGTATTATTTTGGATATAGTACCATCAGAAGTTATTTTACAAATAACTATGTCATAGTTACCTGTGTTAGTACACCCACTGATTGACCCATTTGTCACATAACACAAATATATATTTCCTACACCATCAAAACAAAGTACTGGTTCAATATCATTTAAATTGGTATTCAACTGTTCCTTTTTTACATTCCAATTTTGTCCATACAAATTTACACATAATTCACCATTTAAATCCAATTTAATAAAAACAATGTCATTATATTCGACCATCTGATTATTATTGTTGACATAAGCAACATAAAGAACATTGCGTTGTCGATCACATTTGAGGTGAGGTGATGAATTATTTTGATATTTATTAATACCTCTCCTGACCCATTTCAGGTGTCCATCAGGATTCATCTTAAAAATGACAATATCATAGAGATTAGTCGCCGATGAATGTGCTAGATGTGTTTGATATGCAACATACAAATTACCATTAATATCAACATCAATCGAAGGTAATTCGTTATTTTTCTTTGTATTAAAAGATGGTTGCTGTTTTATCCAAATGACACGACCGGTTTCATCAATTTTCAAAACAACAATATCTGATGTGCCTGTTTGTGTCGATCCAGATGTTATTCCCAGTGTGTGATAGACGACATAGCACGCGTTATTATATGAGACAATACACGGATACGATGAATCATAATTTGTGCTGAATACTGGATCACATATACTCCATAAAGTGTTACCATATTGGTCTTTTTTTGTGATTACGATGTTATATCCTTTTAGATCGGTATATCCGTTTGTGTAATAAGTGTAATATATATTGTTGTTATCATCGATTGTGAGTGTTGGCGAATATTCCATACATGGTAAAAATTTCGAAACAATCAGCGATTTCTCTATTAAATAATTAGATTTCTTGCAAATTTGGCCGTGTAGAGTATATATATTACCAAGTTTGTCGACAGTAATCTCAGGATACACAATATCTCGCGACATAATTGTAATTGGTTGCTGCAAAAAATAAAGTGTTTCTCCGTTAGTATTCACCTTGAAAAATGAGACGCAGACACACGACAATTTATTTGAAAAATGCTCAAATGTCAGATAAATATCTCCCATAAGATCAATTGCCATTTTTGGGGCAAATTGTAATTCATTTATACTCATTGATGGATATTGTTTGACCCATTGTAGATGCCCATTGGTGTCCAGTTTAAAAACAATGAGATTGTATTCATCAAATTCCGTTTGGTCATGATTGATTTTCTCACCATTATAAACAATATATGTATTGCCAGTTTCATCGGAGATAATACTTGGGTGAGCTTCGTATTCAATCGTGTTCAGCATTGGTTGTTGATATAACCATAAAACATTTCCGTTTTCATCTATTTTTGAGACAACTATATCATTCATCCAGATTTGATTCAGTTCATTATTTGTATTTTGATAAACTAGATAGATGTTATTATTTGAATCAATTGTAAATGAAACTTGATTGTTCACATCCATTGGTGTGGCAAAAACATTGTTCTTAACCCACATCAACTCTCCAGTAGAACTCAATTTGACCAAAATACTATTGTATGAACATTCTGACACATTGTAAGTGTTATATATAATGTATACATTACAAAGTGAATCTGTCAATATGGATTTATGAGTATTATTTGTCACATTCAACGACTGATCATTTTGAGTAAATGCCCATAAAATATCACCATCATTATCAATTTTAACAATACTTATACACACTACATCTACATCTACATCTACATCTACATCTACATCTACATCTGCATCTACTGGTGCAGATGCATTATTGGTAATGATTTCGTATATCATATAAAGTGACCCGTGTGAATCCAAGGTGAGCACGAAATTTTTTTTGCAGATCACTTCATCAAATAATTTATATGATGTCAATGTATTGCCATAGATATCAATTTTCATTAAAACGACATCATATATGCCAGACAGTGATGGTAAAGATGTGTCAGTATTAGTAGTGATATATATGTTACTATTATTGTCAACCGCGAAAGACATTTGCTCATGATCAGTTAATAGTGTTGACATATACTGCTTTGTCCAATGAATATTTGGAGGTACCGTCATCTCAGTATTATACATAATTATAATCATGTGTTTGTATATAATATATGATGTTAATATGATCCTATTAACATTTGATAGTCTTGCTCTTCAAGAGGTGGTGCAGATGACCCATCGATATAGATTCGTTTATAATAATATACAGGATGATCATATGTGGTGGTTCTTGGAATAGTTTTGGGTGTTATTTTAACCAAATATGAGCAAAAATCCCTATCAATAATTTCATAGTCATAATCTGGAAACAATATATGTTCCCATGATAAATTTTCCAGATTGATATATTTATAATCCGGTTCACGCTTGAATTCCGTTTCATTTATATCATCCTGCATTGTATCCTCGCGTTTATTACAAGCGGGATTAATGAATTTTCCGTCGGAATTAATATTGATCAATTGAGTGAATGTTTCGTAAAAACTAATAATACTGTGTAACTCAATAATGGATAGTTTACCGGTCAATTTCAATTTGGTGAGAAAACATTCATCATATTGATGAATGTTTGGTAAATGCTGATTATTAATAAGATTGATATATTTTTCGCACATAGACATTATTTTACTATAATGTTCAGATTGAGATTTTTGTAACATTTGCATTTTGTCCAACCTGTATTTCAAAACAAGATAGCTAACTAGTACACATTTCCTGTATTTCATAACAACGCTCCGATCATCATATGCTTTTTTCGAGTGGGTTACTTCAAAAAACCTGGACTTGTGCGCAATTAAATTTGTCAATATCTGGTACATACCACTGTAAATAATTTCGATAAAGGTCATTGTTCTGTCAGTACGGTTCCTGAGATTCTCTGGTATGGTAATTCTCTCAATATATACAGTATTATTATCCTCATCGTAATTCATAGAAATAATGGTTTCTACTACAGATAAATCATTATTAAGTCCGGTTTCGATAATTTGACGAACATCTCCGAATTGTTCAAGAATCTCTTCTATCTTTTTTTGATATTGTTCAATTTCAGGTGGTAGTTTGAAATTGGCACCGTTCGAGACATTTAGATTCTTGACGATTTTTTTAATCTGTTCCATCAATACTGGATTATTCTCCACTACATCATTCTGTGTTTCAATATGAGGTAAATTGATCATATTTCCATCACTATCAACGGCAATAGTATATTTGTTTGTTACTTTGCTTTCTTGATTTTCAATATTAGTCACTGGTTCTTTCTCCTCAGTTTTTTGTTTAATCTTGACTTTATGTTGAACTTTGTCTGTCGACGAAGTATCCCACAGAATAACTTTTTCCTCATAGTCAATCTTGGGAGGAGTATGTCCAGCAGGAGGAATACATTTCTTTTTATTCATAAAAAGATGTTTTTGCAAATATCTTGGGCTACTCAGCATTTTTAAACAAACAGGACATTGGTTACTTGGTTGTTGCATATCAGTATGGATTAATTGTTGACTAATTAAGTGACAATGGTTTAAATCAAATTTTCAAAATACAAATGTAAAATGTAAAATGTAAAAATTGATTCTATATTGACCACAGTCTCAGCGAAACATTTATACGCTATTATGGACACATTTTCACCAATTGTTTTATACGGATATGAAATCATTATTCCAAATGATGGGAAATTTGCACCAGAAGATCCAGACCCTGATGATGAATTTTTGGATGACGAAGAGGATGATAAAATAGCTGATATGTATTTGAATAATTCCGTAATTGGTTATTATTATGGAAATATTCCAAATGTGACATTACCAGATAAATGTGGTTTATGTGTACTACTAACGAATGGCTCTATTGCTACAAGTGAAACACATCGTAATTACTTAAAGGGAACATATGGTCTTTTTATTGGAGTGATAGTCACACCTGATATGACCATGGGTGAAATTGCTGATTCACATAAACATCTCCTTCAATATATGAACGAGAATGAAATACTAAAAAAAATAAATGTAAATAGTTCTCCGATATTCATTGCAGGTACTGATGTGAGTCATATTGTAATTTAGTGAAAAATTGAAATTTTCATGTGTTTTTATTTATTGATATAATCTAAATCAATTATGTCAACAGAGGAACCAGTTATCGAAAACCATGAAAAAATCAAACAATTAACATCTAACTGGAAATTAATTGGCATCATTACCGCATTTGTCAATCGAAATATTCTAACTAAGTCAGATTTAGGAATGAATGTTAAACTGGATGATAAAAAGCTTGTTTTAATGCAAACAGCAGGTGATCCTGTTGTACTAAATGTATCATATGTTGACACATACAACATTCATTTACTTAAAGAAATTCATCATTCTCTTGATATAGATTTACAATATCTGAGGTCAAATCCACCAGCTCAGGAAACCGGTCCCATTTCCTACGAACCAAAATTATTGAATAAGTTGCTTACTGGGTTGATAACCATCAATGAGCATTTGATTAATTTTATCTCATATAGTTATGATAACTTGTATGATCAAAAAATAAAGAAGGTGATTGAGTATTTTATTCAACAAAGAGAATATTATCTGTCGATTGGAAGAGTGAAATTAAGAACATAATTTTTTGAAAATATCTTCACGAATGGTCCACATCGGCATCTCATTTGCTTCTATATCCATTTGAATAGTTCCGACATTCTGTTGCAAATAATACAGAATACATATGATTTCCACGCGATTTAACCCGGATGGCGGTTGTAAAATCTTGTTCGCAATCGTGGTAATATTAATAATATTACCGGGAATATGATCTTTTTGCAAGATAAATAATGCTTTGCTGACGACATTAATTGTCGTTTGAAAATAATCTGCCCCCAAATTACCAAGAATACTATTAACATTAATAATGAAATCGGTTTCCTCATCACTTAGAGCTCTAATTTTCTCTTCAATTTCAGCCTTTGTCAAAATTTTTTCAGGTTCCATTGACTATGTATATATCTTATTTATATACATACCCAAACTTTAATTCAAATTTAATAAAATTATTTACAGATTCAACCGGTAAAATTTTGATTAATAAATTGAGATCACTTTAATTTAAACATATCTGTATAAATGACAGATCTCAATCGAGGTTTGGGTCAATTAACCAGATTGACCCATCATAGTTTAATGTATGGGTAGTTGAGTAATTTGGGCTAACTTCAGCAATTTCATGATAATCAAAAATTGATTTATATCTTCAATATAAATTAACATGAATTCACATAAAATGGATCAAGTAACATACAGATATGTTATGGAATATGGTCATTGGGTGTAGAGAAAAAGGTAAATGAAGAGGAAGTTGATTATTTATATTTTGGATGGGGTAACCAAAACGGAACGCATGGTGTTATCACTTTAAAAGGTCCCAATAGAGAATTATTGTGGGGAATATGTACAGAAATATGAATGTGACAGGTAAATTTTGCTCATCAATCAATGATATTTGTCAAATTTTTGATAATACACCAAAGGATGAGTATTTTGCAAAATATCGTCACATGGAACACTAATAGTTGTCAATCAAAGAATACTGTTGCTTATAATCAACATAAGTATGTGTCTGATTTTGGTTATTATGTTCATTGTTTTCCTCATTGAACAAAGCAATATAGTTTTATCAAAGAATTTTCATTGGAATCATTACTTTCTTTAACATTATCGCGTGCTATCGTGTTAAAAGAAGTTTAAATCATATAATGTCACTTTGTATCTCTCATTTGAAAGAGGTATGGAGTTAATTTGTATCATCGAACAAAATTTAGGGTACATTTGGCGAAATCTATATGTGCCATATGGAATCATGCTACCTGGACTAATACAGCCCAAAAACTTACTGTGATATTAAATCTTTTAAATATATTTAACAAATTATAATGTAATTTGCCGTAATGTAAAATTATGTATAATTTTACATGAATTATGATATCTGGTATCGTTGTCAACAATACCGATATTCGGTTCTCAATAAAATAAAAAATTGATCACTCACGTGGACAGATATTTCTTAAATATTAAATAATCTGATCGATATGTATTCAGTGATGATGTACTATCTTATACTGTTTCTCATCATTGCTGGTGGAGCATATATTGTATGCAATCTAAGATGTGTTAAATATCGCATATTATACACAATTAACTACATATTTGACATTTATTTGGACTATAAATATGCTAATTACCACCATAATCAATCCGAAAAATTATACCGTATAACAAATATTATACTACATTCGAGTAATCAATTGATTCATGTTCCCGTTAGGTTACCGATAGATTTACGATACAACAGTTTTAAACTCGAATTTGACCAATTGGTCAACCTGCTGAAAACAAATGATGTCTACAAATCTGTTATATATGTCTACTTTATTTATGGTGATGATGAATACATATTGCCGATTACCAATATTACTGGTGGAATGCTGGTGGAGTTTCCGATCTATTCTGCGAATGATCTTGATTCTTGTATGAAACTTGAGTATGATCATGTCAGTACGAACAGGTATGATTCCGATCATGATGATATTTTACCAATCATAAATAAATATGCTGGTCCCAAGGGAAATTTTTTCAGTGACACCCAATACAGATTTACACCAGAATTGATTCTGTGTGATACCCAAGACTCAATAATGTGTAATGCTGATGATTTTATTAAACTAACAACAATGATGGGAAACTCTGTCATATGTAACGGCAATGAATTAATTACAATTGATAATATATTTTGATATAAATTATCAACAGAAAATTGAATTTTTTACATCTTATTTTTGTGTATATATACGAAACATATCATATACAATGACAGACAATATGTTTAACAATAACAATAACAATAACAATAACAATAACAATGACAATAACAATGACAACCTGTTAAATATACCTGATGCAAAAAGGGTGTATGAATTGAGACATGCAAAAGAAATTGATTATGAACGACAGGTTATCGATAAACAACGACAACTCGTTGAAAAAGCATTCAGTGAGTTCACTGGGGATCAAGATAGTATAGTTCTTGAACTGGATGAGCAACTGCGGAACATACTAATTAATCAATTACATGCCAAGGGGTATAGTGTTTTCCAAAAATCATTCTATGGAAATAATAATAATATTATTCGAAATGCTAAGTGGAAAGTCTCGATTACCCCCAATAACATCAATGATGACAATTTTTATCGAATGTGTCGTTTTCCAACAAACCAGACACCAGGTTTTCGATCTTGGGCTCCCTTGTTCAATTTACTGTGGTATTAAGATGTTTTTCATAAGAGATAATTAGTAACTATCTTTGATTATTTAGAGGGTGTCCAGAAATACAACATTGGTAAAAATTCAAAGAGATTTACTATTCTTTACAGTAAATCATTTTGAGTCATATCTATCAATGAAGTATCTGATTATTTTAAAAATAAATATTTTATTATGATCCATAGGTATTTTTATATTTTCCGTAAACTTGAAACACAGAGAGTGACACCACATGAGATAATCTGTGGATGTTTACTTATGGAGGAACAATTGATAAACTGTGATACATAGTAATGATAAATACAAATATGTCCGATATGAATCAACGGTCTATGTGTATTTGATCATCAGTCCTCTAAACCCTCTAATATTACCATTCAATCGCTCAATTCGATTAC
>JGI26437J51864_10000033_pt1 | contig 40436 bp, 50 predicted proteins | sample FrelakmetLWP11LW_FD_51864 | JGI IMG/M metagenome (IMG submission 51864)
GAATAATCTCTTAAAATCAAACATTGAATCTGATTTTAAGCAAGAATATAAAATACAAATTATTTTAATCTTTTTAACGAAGATCATATTTCTGGACACCCACTAAAATAATCAGATACTACATTGATAGATATGACTCAAAATGATTTACTGGAAAGAATAGTAAATCAGATAAAACACGAGGATCATTATTCACTAATTCTATATTCAAAATCGGGACTGACTACCTGTAGGATTGTCGGTGCACAAGGTCAATTATTTGTAAATGACTGTATACATGCAAATATTATACATAACAATCCTATTGAAGAAACGGTACGATTAATGGAGTGTTTACAAACCATATATATAAGCACGCATATATATAAGCACACATATATTATATACGCATACATATATTATATACACACATATATATATCAATGTCTGAGATTAAACTACAATTAGAAACACATAAATATGATGGTGCCATTGGCGAATTATATCATCAATTAGTTCAGAAAGATCCTTGTCATGATATGATGACTTTCGATTCAGCTATTAATCTAATTAAAACATGGATTGACAAATCATCAATAAAAGACAAAACACACATCATGAATGCGATCCATTTGATGACACATGATCGTAATGGTAATTATGATCATGCAAATCACATAACAGTAGAAGAGTTACTTCCGCGTGTCATGAATGTGGTCAAAAATTTTGACTCGACAGGTATTGATTTGTTTTTACAAAATTTGGGAGAGATTAGTGAATTAGGATCTTGTGCTCAGGGCAGAACAACGCGATTATTGGGGTTCTACATACCATATATATAGTGTGATGTTATTCATGTACTTACCTTCAAATAAAATTGAATCAAAACCTCATATTGTAACAAAGTGATATTACTTGTAACCATGTTATGCCAATCACATCATCATTGTGCATCAATCGCATATCACTCGACAATTCATTTTAGGGATGATCTTGTCGAATTGATGCTCGATGACCCAAAATCACTAATTCATGGTGCTCACAATGGAAGTGGACTTGGTGAAAGGGGTCGTAAATATTTCAACAAATATGAGGATAGAGGAGCTAAATTAGCTGATGGTAGATATGACCAAGAGGCTATCAAATATAATATTGAACATGCCGCAGAAATGATTGCACAATATCTCACATACGCAAATTCAAGATTAGACTTGCTCCGTATATGGATGACAAAGGCGACGCCGATTTAAAAATTAGATATTTGTCAGGAGAATTGATTATTGATGCTATTGGAAGAAATGATGATTATGAATTGTCCCATCTTCGTTTTCATGTGGGCAGACATGCATCGAACTAATATTACAATAGGTTTCGATTATAGTTTTCAGATTAACCAGAAAATATATATATATTTTCTTGTGTATAATTATATAGACACAATGCTCAAACCAATTATTGAATTCATCGGATCATTCATCTTTTTCTCAGTCATTCTACAACATGGACAAGCAATTCCCATCGCTGTTGCATTGGCTGCAGCAATTTACTTTGGCGGTGCTATTTCAGGAGGTCACTTCAACCCAGCGGTCTCATTTATGATGTTCTTGAAGGGTGGTTTCTCTTCTGCTGATTTGGTACAGTATGTGGTCGTACAATGTCTCGCAGCATATGCTGCACTTGCGTTCAACAAACTTGCTGTTGTGCCACCAGGGGCATAAATATGTTTTTTCAAGATAATTATTTTATGTTTATCATATAGGATAAATATGAATCAATCTAATTCAATAACTGATAAATTATTCACACAATGTGTGAATTTGATCGGAAGTGAAGATAATCAGAAGAAATTGAGGACACATGTTATTGACCCGCTGGTCACTTATTTTAAGTATAAACTGAGGGTTTTTTTCATTGTAATCATCATTTTGTTATGTTGTATCTTGATTGCAAATATTTTAGTGATTGGTTACTTCATTAACTTCCGCACATTAGTCAAAGTCATTCCGACTACGACACAGTGATAATATCATTATGTTGATAAATGGTCAATGATGTCCATAATGTTATCAATGACCGATTGACTATCTTCTTGGGCATTAATTTTATAAATAGTGATGGGACAATTAAGTTCATCACACGTAATCTCATATTTGAGATGTAAATCTTTCAGATATTCTATACTAGGAGAATAAGGAAAATTTCTACCGACATTTCGCTCATAACACACATTGGGGTTACAATACAAATATATAATTATATCTGGTACCCAACCCAATCTATCAGTATAATTATTGTATATTCTATATTCATCTTCATCGAAACAGTTTTTCTCGTAAAGCAAGTCACAGTACACATTTTTTAGAGTGTATGGGGAGTTCTCGAATAGATGTATTTCTTCATTTTCGTGTGGATAGTGGGTATAATTATACAATTGTTGTAAATTATATCCGAGTGAGTATCTTTTCATATCTGCATGATATTTTCGAGTCAACTCTGATTGATCAATTTGATCAATATAGTGAACATGATAACCTTTTTGTTCCAACAATTTTAGATAAAATGTTTTGCCAGAACAACAATTTCCTTCTACTGAGACGCGTGTCATATGTATATGTATATGTATATGTATATGTATATGTATATGTATATGTATATGTATATGTATATGTATATGTATATGTATATGTATATGTATATGTATATGTATATATGTATATATGTATATATGTTAATCGACATATATACATATATATATATCAATTTATTCAATCAATTTTCTGAAACATATTTAAATTACTTGCAGATGTTTTATTTTATCAATTTATTCTTTCCTGTCACATATTTGACGTCGCAGAGTTTTGCCTTGTTTTGACAAACATGTGACAATAATGATTCTGGATTGTGATCACCACTGAATTCTGATAATGTGCCATTCCCATCTACACCCGGTGTGACATGCACAAATTTTGGAATATATTGGACATTTAATTCATCAACAATTTTCTTAGTATGTGGATCTGTTGTACTAATGACACCAATTTTAAAATTTTCTTTGGCAAAATTTGGGTTAGTATTAAACTCTTCAGCCATTAATGACCAAAATGGCACTTTATTCTGGCAATTTGGACACCAGTTAGCGTATACCATAATGTATCCATCCTTATTTTTGAATGATTTATTAGTTAATTTGATGGTATCTCCGAACTCAAAGTCTGAATCATTCAGGTTAATTACATGTGTATTTATGAATAAGTCTTGGTTCATCGTGTTATGTTATATTATATATCAATATTTTTTGATTATAGGCATATTTTTTATCTAAATATTCTATTATATAAATCATGGACACTAAACGTTATATCAATCTATTTATACGAGTGGTCATCTTAGCCGTCATCGTTCTAGCGGTGGTTACATTTGTTCCCACAACTGAACTTTCATTTAAAGTAAAAATGCTGATAACATTCTTAGTTGTCTTAACCTACAGTATAGTAGACCTGATGGGCGCGTCGTTACAAGCAACCAAAGATGGGGTATGCAACTATTTCTGTTGAGTGAAGACGAATTAAATGTAGTATGGTTAATGTTTCATTTTTTGATGTGTATTGTTCATATTACACATCAAACAATAATATAAAATAGTATAACGTGAAATAAAAATCTTTTTTTATTAATATAATAAATATTAAATGGGTCAAAATCAGTCCATAAAAAGTGTTAATAACCCAAGTATGTGTTTAGATGTTCCTGGGGGTAGTAAATCCGCAGTTCACCCAATACAATCATGGCCTTGTAATAATACTGACGCTCAATCATGGGCTATGATTAACGACACAATCATCAACAAGGGTAGTGGTATGTGTCTTGATGTGAAAGGCAATTCAAGACAACCTGGCACCCCTGTTGGTCAGTGGCCCTGCAATAACACTGCTGCCCAAAAATGGGTCTACAATCAAGCCAAAAAATCAATTTCATTGAAAGATACTTCAGATAAGTGTATTGATTTAAGTGGCGGACAAGCTAAACAAGGTACACCATTAATTCTATGGGGGTGCCACGGTGGCACCAATCAACAATGGACATTGGAACCAAGAGTACAGGAAAATGCTCAAGATATGGGCAAATTGGTTGCAAATATAGCTAACCAAACACGAGAGGCGAACAAAAAATGGCAATGTGTTGACGCCTGGGATATTACTGTACCTGTTTCACTCAATGATCAAGGTGATGTACAGTGTTTATCAACAAATGCAAAAGATTGTATAGTGAGACCAAATCAAGCACAATGCAAAGATCTATTAGCCAATCCGCCACGGGAATCCATTACACCATTGGTTTGTGGTAGTACCCATGCTAAAATATGGGGTGGTACCGGGTATGATGATGCAGCCCATTGGTGTTCCAAAGGAAAATCTCTGTTATCAACGATACCACCCAATACTGCACCAGTGGCACAACCAGCACCGGACACAGTTATTTTTTATGAGCATTGTAATTATGGTGGAAAATCAGTTGCACACGGTGTTGGAAATTATGGCATGAATGATATGGGTATGGCGAATGACTCATTGAGTGCCGTTCGTGTCCCACCAGGTTACCAAGTGACACTGTATGAACGCGCTGGTTTTGGAGGCAAGCGTTTAACACTCACAAAAGATGCACCTTGTTTGGTCGATCAGGGATGGAATGATTTAACATCTAGCTTTAAGATCCAAAAAACATCTGAACAAACCGACACTTCTGGAAAGAAAACTAATTGGCAGTGCCTGGCCAATATCACCGTTCCTGTTAGTAAGGTAGATGATGGAAATATTCAATGTATGTCATCAAATGCCAAAGAATGTTTATGGCAATCAGATCAAGCTAATTGTCAAAAATTGCTCACAAATCCACCAACCCCACTTTTACCAGTGGTATGTGGTGATAAACATAAGAGTTTCTATTCTATTACAGGTTACGAGAACCCAGCACATTGGTGTGCCCAAGCGAAAAAACTAATCGATGCTCAACCTGTTCCTCAACCAGTTGCAGAAAAACCAACCGAACCTCCGGTACTGGCACCAAAAGAGTTAATCATTAAGGGCGATAAAATTTATTTAAATACAAAGCAAGTTATCATGGATCAATCACATTTTGGCACCCAATGTGTTGTTGCAGGAACTCAAGCAGGTACTGTCCCAGGTGCCAAACCAGGTGTTGTTGCCCCAGGTGCCAAACCAGGTGTTGTTGTCCCTGGTGCCAAACCAGGTGTTGTTGCCCCGGGAGCCAAACCAGGTGTTGTTGTCCCTGGTGCCAAACCAGGTGTTGTTGTCCCTGGTGCCAAACCAGGTGTTGTTGTCCCTGGTGCCAAGCCAGTCATCACTGGTACTGACTCCACACCTCCGGTTGGCGGATATAAACCTGGAGATATGATTCAAACTGCAAACAGTGTTGTGTGTATAATTGACGGAAAGGGACAAGTCGTTGACCCAAGTGGAAAGGTAATAGGTAAAGTATCAAATAATAAGATTATTGATGCATCCGGCCGGGAAACTAGTGTTGAGAAGTGGGTGAGACGAGACACTAAACCAGCCACATGCAAACAGCCATGGGTTCCAGGTCAACAGTTTCACTACGGTGATGGAACTTTACTTGGAATAAGCCAAGATGATTGCAAAATTGTCGATTCAAATGGTAACTTGATTGGAATACTTGACTCAGATGCTGGCACATTAACAAATTCTGCTGGGCAACCAATTGGTCAACTTATGTTCTCCCCAGACGCACCAGGGCAATCATTTATTGTTGATTTGACCGGCAAGGCAATAGGTGTTGTCCCAGGAGGTCAACCTGGTGTTGTCCCAGGAGGTCAACCTGGTGTTGTCCCAGGAGGTCAACCTGGTGTTGTCCCAGGAGGTCAACCTGGTGTTGTTAAACTCACTCACGCTGATAGTGGCAAAAACATAACTGTTGCACCAGGAACAATAATTGATATACAACTTAGCGACAAACCAGGATATACAGGGTTCCAATGGAGTCCGGTAAATGCAGCTCCAATCAATGGAATGTACCAGGTAGGGGGAGCTGGGCCGGAAACTGGTATCACTGATTTTAAATATCAGATAACACGCCCAGGTACTGTTAAACTTGATTATAAATCAGGATCTAATATCTCTGATACTTTCAATATTAATGTCAGTACAACTACTCAACCAACTACTGTTCCGGGAGGTCAACCAGGTACCGGTGTCCCAGGCGCTCAGCCAGGTATCACTCCAAAAACTGGGACAAAATTAGATACACCACAACCAGGAGCACCATTACCTGGTGTTTCGACCAAAAATTGGTCAGGATATGAGTATACAGCTGACGGTAGATGTGGTCCACAATTTGGAAATAAATCATGCCAAAACAAGAAATGTTGTTCTAAGTTGGGGTGGTGTGGGGGCGTTAAGGGGGAGAAGGATGATTGGTGTGGTGCTCAACATGGATTTGATGGTAAATTTGATGCTGAGAATCCCAATGTAGCAACAGCTGCTGAAGAAGTACAGGAGCGTGATTATTTATACCATTCCGGATGGGATTCTTATGGTAATGACATCACACGTGTTACAACACTACAAAACAATGTACCTGCACTAAAACAACGTTGTGATAAGACACCGAAATGTGTTGCATTCAATACTAATGGGTGGTTGAAACATGCTCTCCTGCCAGAAAATGAGTGGATGAATTGGACAACTGACCCGAAAAAAGGTATGTATGTGGTCAAGCCATCCGTGTGCCAAGCTCAACCTAAACCAATGCCCAAGAAAACGGATAAAATATGCCCTACTTGCCCATCAATGAAAGAATCAGTCGTGGAACTCGTAGTCAAACCACCCACAACACCTGATGGTTTACCACACGTTGCACTTATGGGAGAACGTGGTGTAAATGGCACATTTGGTGCACCAAATGCACCAAGTGCATCTGAGGCAGATAACGCACCTGGAGCAGCTGGATCACGTAAAGTCTCTGGACCAGGCTTTAGACAATCAGATAATGAACGTGGTTCGTCAATTGGGCAATCATTCAATTGGTCATCATCCGGCTCGTCAAGAACAGGACAACCTGGTGCTCAAGGTGCTCAAGGTGCTCAAGGTGCTCAAGGTGCTCAAGGGAAATCAGCAATTAATTGGTCAGCATCTGTGGAAAATGGTAGTAATTCAGGTGGTTATATGTTCTATCTCATTCGTTTGGTGTTCTTATTTGGTCTGGTCTTTTTCTTCGCATCAGTTGTGCCAACGGAACCATTAGATATGAGGGTGCGTGGTACAATCGCTCTGATTGTTGTTGTCATCTATTCATTGATTACAGCCATTAAAACTTTCCTAAGTGATTCAAAGAACTATGTTTGCGCCAATGTATGCCCCAAAAAGAAATAAATAAAGAAAATGTGTTTTTATAATATAAATGATGAGTTTATTGTTAATATTGACAATTGTGACAATATTGATAATATTGTTATTAAGGATTGTATTTATTGAACATTTCAATAATTTAGATGCTAAAATAGCACTGTATGATCAATCAAATAGATGCCCATTTGATTATATCAAATTGTATGAGGATAGTAGTCATAATAATAAATTTGTAGTGGAATCAAAATTAAATGATAAACCCAAATCACTGGATCTGATATTTGATTCCGTCGATGAATATGCTGATACTTGGAATCAAATGAAACATATTTTTCCTGACATAACAAAATGTGGCAATCCTTATGAAAAATATCTTGATAACGTGCGAACATACTATCAAAACCAGAAATTTGTGCCAGTATCACAAGATACAACAACACCATTATACACTCAAGAAAACTTCAATGGTACGATGAAAGTTGATCTACCCTCAATTTATACTAATGATAATATTAACGTACGGCAATTGACACGTACAACAGATAATTCATCACAAATGAACTCGGCACAATATATGAAACCAAATACACCAAATACTCGTGGACATGAACAAATAGATACATCGGTGGAACCACATAATGATATGGTTCCAATTACATACACTGATAAAAATATGCAATTATTAAAAAATCAGATGATGGATAGTAATTTTGAACAACAACGATCTTATCAAAAACAAATACTTCAAATGAACAATGAAATAGATCAATTAAGAAGAGAAATTGAGTCGCTACGTGAACAATTAGTCTACGAGAAAAGTCATTTTGAGAATCTTGACAAAACTATTGAAGAAAAACATCAGAAAATCATTGAAGCTAATAAATTAAATGTTGATTTACTGAAAAAGTTCGACAACTTGAACCAGAGGAATATTGATTTAGAAAATTTATATTTACAATCAGATGCGCACAAGAACACACTTGAAGTGAGGCTTAAATCACTTCGTGATAGTGCCGAGGAAGATGTTAAAAATAAGGGATATACTATTATGCCTCCCACTCATTGGACAATGAATCAGTGGAGACCACCCATTTGCCGCGGGGGAAATGGAACCATTGCTTGTCCGATATCATCCACTAATCCGTCAGGGAACTATGCTGATGTGTTTAGTGAAACTATGGTTAAGAATACCGATTTATTTACACATAGAGAAATTCCTGCTGATCCTATTGATTATAAAAATGAAAGCTAATTATGTAATTGTCGCTAATTTTGTCATATAGATTACATAAATACATGACGAAATTGGCAAATATAGAATTTATATAAATGATAAAGATTATAAAATTATTTTACGTTACAGATGGATTATTTTTTTAATTTTAAGAATTATTCGTTTATAAAAATCTATTGTATAAATATAGAAAAACAAAATGAGTTGTGGCAATAAATCAAGGCAAAATGGAGGCTGTTTAGGCGTTCCAAGAGAAGATCAAGATGGTGGTTGTGACGAACAATTCGGTGGTTGTGACGAACAATTCGGTGGTTGTGACGAACAATTCGGTGGTTGTGACGAACAATTCGGTGGTTGTGACGAACAATTCGGTGGTAAATTCTCCAAGGGTGAGGCTAATCCTAAAAGGGATGCCTGGCTCGCTGAAGTAAGAGCAGTACGTCAAGAATTAAATTGCTCATGGAAGGAAGCCATGGGTCAAGCGAAAAGGCGGCGTATGATTGCTAATAAGGAATATGTTCCAATGAGTGAGAGAAACGCGGATACTCTGGCTGCTCGCCGTATCGGTCGTGACACATGGGAAAGTGAGGTGGATGCAGCTCTGGCTGATCTGAAGAGAACTAATCCCAAAGCAACTCGTCGTGCTGCTATTTTGGAAGCAGCGAAACGCCGTAAGGCAAGTGGTTTCGATCGCGAAACTCTCCGTAAGCGTCTTCAATCTCAACCAGGGTGGATGACCCCTGAAGGTCATGGTGCTTACGGCAGCAAAAATAAACGCCCAGTGACATTCGAAGCTGCCCAGCAAATTCTCCTCAAATACTACAGAGATCGTGCAGCCAATTTCAAGAGAGGCCCCCTGGCTGCAATGAGACGTGATATCTCTGCTTGCAAGGATGATGCTCACACATTGACACCTTGCACTCATTATACTAAGACAGTTGATGCCAATGGCAAAGCACGAGTTGAATGGTTCCCGAAAGAATGCAGAGATTCATGGAAATATCGTCCAGGGCAAACCACAGGCAGAACTGGTCCCGGTGTTTATGATATCGATGGTCTTGATAACCTCTGCAAGAAAAAGGGCAGAGAAGGTATGCGTAAGGACTCTGAGCTCTACAACATGAAAAAGATGCGTAAGACACCAGTCAGCGCAGAGGCTCGCGCGAAACGTTCTGCAGCGATGAAGGCCAAATGGGCTACTATGTCCGAATCTCAGAAAGCGGCCATAAAAGCCAAGAGGGCAGCCACAATGGCGAGCAAGAAAAAGCTCCTAAAGCAAAAACCTGAATAAATAATGCACACGCGGCTATAAATCATAAATTCTATCTGAATCAATATAATGTCAACATATCAATGCATAATCGATATATTGATATTAGTGTGAAAAATTGAATGGGTTATGAAATTATAATAATAGTGATGAATTATTAACTAATGTCTGTCACTTTCCTGAATCGTATGCGGAAAAGTTATCGTGTACAACTTTCGTGTGATGTCAATTTCAAAAACGATCGTAATCCTCATGTAGAAACTCTCGAAGAACAACTGACCGGAAAAACTTTTCCGTTGGGAAAAAGAAGTGAACGATGTATTCGTGACAACATAGCAATTATGTATGAAATCATTGGTGTCACAAATGGCAAATATCCTGCCCATATTACGGTATATTTTGGTCCAAGTGAACATGCACACGAATATTGATCAATATTGTATGTTACTGATGATTGGTGTTTCAAGTGGGTAATGCCACTTTGTGTTAACATTATTGAACACAAAATAAGATTTCACACCTAATAGCCTGATTTGTCAGACTATGGATTATTACAGAATAATGTAAACCAATGCACACATTAATAAAATTGATTTTTAAAATAAATCAGATCTCCATTTTTCAGTAAGATGACAGTATCACAACCAATCAAAGAATTGATACTCTTTCATTTTGAGATGAGAGTTGATGCTCACCATCAAATCGATTTTGTTCGTCGGGAAAAATTATTCGCTCTACGGGTGGCAGAGTATCAACGGGATGCTAAAATTGACCCGACAGACGTTGATTATCTTATTTCTCATAATGCGACATATGAGGAAATATTCGACAAACCTCAACCATGTCACTCATATTTAAAAACCTATCTTGATCGATCAATGTTGATCACTGCCCAAAATAAAGTACAATTCCCAATTTTGTTGTCTAATTTAGTAACAGAGTTATCTTATGTACCGGGTGGATCTCAGATGAATGAAGCTCAAGACCATTTCGAACAATTGGCTAAAATGTAGCTTTATTACGATAGGTTAACTGGATGTTATATCAAATAGTCGAATAACTTTCTCATTTTTGTCTGAATATATACATCCACATTTATTTTTATAGTACCATAATTTAGAAATATCAACTAATTTTTCATAATCATACTCAGTTCGTGGTTGATATTGGATAATTTTCCACAATCTATTATAGGTGTCCTCAATTTGTTCACCCATAAGTGGTTCTAAAATATATGATTGCCCATTGAAATAGATGATTGCGAACATTTGTTTGAGTGACCATTGTTTATTCATTATATCAATCAATTTTGATAATCAAATAGATTACGTTTGAATACAAAATTTAACATCTACTAATATTTTATATTGATTGATGTTATCAAAAATTATCTCAAGGTTTTTCAGTTTTAGATCCAAATGGTTACCGATCGTCTTAGTTGTGATCATTTTGGCAGTTATTATAACTTTGATTTATATGAAATTCTATGTGATTGATCCAATTCAAGATCGCTTGGATAAAACAAATGATACTATGAACAACGCCCGCAAAGACTTGTCAAAATTGGATAATGTATGCAAAGCAATGAACAATAATATCACCACATTGCAAACGCAAATGACATATGGAGTGATTCTTGACGCATCACCTAAAGGTAAATTAGAACTTAAGAGACAACATGACACTGAATCTCACGATTCAAGTATTATTTCCCAATCACATCAATTACCCAATAAATTTGTGGAACAAACCACTAAGTTAACAGATGAAGTTGTTGATGCAAAAGTTAATGCAGCAATTGACCAAGATATTGAAGAAATCCTCGGTAATGTTCAAGAGCACCAACTGGTACAAACGACACAGAATATCATTAAACGTATCAAGGATACGAAAAATCCTTGTCAGATGATGAGTGGTAATGATGACTTTATTGACTGTTGTGATGAAGATAATTTACCACGTCAGATCGGTGGTGATGCTAAAAATGTCCACAATTACCCAGTTGTACAGAATGATGAAATTGATGATGATGATGATGAAATAATCGAATGTGATGAAAGTAGCAATGAGAACAATAACAGCGATATCGATGAAGTTAAAGATACGGGTAAAGATAAAGAAATAAATGATAATGCAGATAGTGCTGATAACATAGACGGTGATGATGACGATGTAGATGATAATGTAGACGGTGATGAGGCAGATGATGACGGTGATGAGGCAGATGATGACGGTGATGAGGCAGATGATGACGGTGATGAGGCAGATGATGACGGTGATGAGGCAGATGATGACGATGATGAGGCAGATGATGACGATGATGATATAGATATAGATATAGATATAGATGATGAGAATGAGGCTGAAATTGAGGCTAATGTTGTGAACGAAGCTGCGGCTATGGTTGTGAATAAAATTGGAGGTAAGGTTGTGAATGAAACTGGAGGTAAGGTTGTGAACGAAGTTGAGGCTATGGTTGCGAATGAAACTGTGGGTAAGTCTGTGAATGAAACTGTGGGTAAGTCTGTGAATGAAACTGTGGGTAAGTCTGTGAATGAAACTGTGGGTGAGGTTGTGAATGAAACTGTGGGTGAGGTTGTGAATGAAACTGTGGGTGAGGTTGTGAATGAAACTGTGGGTGAGGTTGTGAATGAAGTTGAGGCTATGGTTGATAGAGATATCATTGAAGATGAAGATGAAGATGAAGTTTTAAATAACGACCAAATTATAGATAAAATTGTAAATGTGGCCGAAAACGGCACTACTTGTGAAAATAACCCTGTCACTGAAGAGCAAATTGTGAATAACAATCAAGAGAGTAATATTGACACCATTTTCGCCCAAGATACATGTGATGCTATTGATATTGATATTGATATTGATAGTGAAAATAAGATTAAAGATGCTCCAACTGAAGTTGTTGAAAAGACAAGTCTTACCAAAGATAATGAATTCACTTCTGTCAGAATTGACGATTATGATGTTATTATTGAGGGTGGTAATGTTGTTATTGACAATATCCCTGAACAAATAATAACTATTAAAAATGTGCACGAAAAAAACCAATCGACAAATGATTCATCCATAAATGCAAATCTGACAGACAATAAAATTATAGTGAATCATGATGGAGTGATAAAAACCAAATCTCAATTAAAGAAAAAGATAACACTGAATTTCCGAAAATAATTAAATTTGTAATATAATAATATATATATACATTAAACATGAATAACGCCGTAGGAAATCATGATTGTCCACCTCTCATGTCTGATGGTAGACACTGTACGGATCATCGTCCAAGCTGTTATGTGCATGATCTAATACTTCGACAAAACAGTATAACTAATAGTTATGATCTAAAAATGTTGTTGACTCACAATGCTGTTAAACTAATGGATATAAACCGTAATTTTTACGATCAGAAAAATGCTTGTGCAAGTTGTGGAAAATATTATCTAGCTGATCCTAATAATCACAATGATTATTGGAGACAATATAATAAATGGATTGGCTATTCAGGAAAATGAGGTTAGTTTGTTAAATTTAGAGAATTATATAACACAACAAATAATTATATTGTGTTATATATATACATAATAAATGATGGATGAGCATGAGAAACTGGATTATCTGGACTCAGATATGAAGTATGTTATCCGCGGTAGTGCCGAACAACAATATTTAGAATTTAAAAATCCCAATATTTCAGGAATAGTTAAATATAACTACACCGAGGACGTATTCACAATTATTGGGCAATCAATCGCAAGTAAAACGATTGAATATTGGGCAGCCAATCCCATGTGGAAAAATTACTCTTATGCCGGTTCTGGCTTACCCTATCCCAATCATGAACTTGCTTATGAAAATACAATTAACCAAGGTGTTGTTACAATAACCAACGGTCAATTTATTATCACTGTACAGCACCCATCTGAGTATTATGTTGGACAGGGTAAAAAATTACTGAAACCTCATGTTCATTTACACTTAGTGGAAGAAAACAAAGTTGTGACACTGGTAATTGCGGATTTCTTGCCTTATAGATCGCTCAAGAATTTACCAAACCAACCCGATAGAACAATCGGTCGTTAATTTTTATATGATGTTATAGTATAAATTCATGGAGATTCTCACATCAATTCTAATAATCATCGGATTTATGTTTGCTGTTATTACATATCAAAGCAGGGGAGATTCATTTAGTCCACAAATATATCTAAAGCGATTCTCACATTTAGTTATGATTTTCTTCAATTATTTCAAAGATGTCGGGTTGCAAGCAGCAATTAAATTCAAGGAAATTGATTGGGATTTAACGGCAACTAAATAAGTTAGAAGAACGTTGATATATATATATATATATATATATCAAATATTGTTATAATTATGTCAATATTAAATCTTAAAATAGGTTATCAAATGATGTATGAGTCAGAATTTGGCGACTACCAATATCGTCGACAAGGAAATTTAGTTTATATTTCCAATCAGAAAATAGTGTTGATTGGAAATTTTGTAACTAAACAATTAGTCTCATTCAAAACCTATCGCATTTATCCATTTACTTATTATTATGAAAATTTACATATTAAAATTCATGCTACTACAAAACTCAAGTACAGAGGTCCATATGTCAAGTGTAAATTTGCCGAATTTGGATGTGATGAAAAAATTGTTATTAAAACATCAAGTGATCAACAATGGTTTGATTTCAATAAATATTATGAATTTAACAAAGATATTTATATCTTTGTTAATTGGTTCACAGTGTTGTTTATGGACTTACTCGGCAAGCGATTTCAAAATGCTGAACAGGTTGCACAATCGATTTGGCAGCGATTTCAAACTCATTTGATTTGAGAACAAATGACTGAATCTAGTGTTTATTTAAAATAGCAACTATGTTCCGACGGCAGAGAGGACAGGTGTGGAGTGTTTGAGTACATTCCTTGTGACAACAAGTGTGTCCACAATCATAAAAGATTGTATCAATTCCTTTTTCCAAGCAGATCAAGCATTCTTCTTGTGAAAAGATTTTCTTTAAATTAATGATATATGTCTCCATTTGAGAATCAACATATTTTGGATTAATTGTTGACCTCGTTCAACAAGTTCGTCACATGAGATTGGTGTTAAAAATTCAACACCTTTGTGAATTGACATAGAAAGACAACACAATTGCCCATTTTTATTGGCTGAAACATTATAGTCATAATTTATTCCAGTGAATCCCATAGTTTCACGCATTTCTCTTCCCTGTGTGACAGTACAAGCGATAGATTGCCGAATCATTGAATCATCTATCTTTTGAGGTGTTACTGCTTCGTTGAAGAGGTCTCATCCATCTGTTTCTACATCTTCCTCTTCTTCCATATTCATAGCAGAGCAGCCCACTGGATGATGGGACCCATCATAATCAAGATGAGATACAAATCCTCGGGAAGATTGGTGTCCATCATATGCCAACCCTCGGCATAAATGGGTGCCATTATATATTAATCTATTTGTTTTGATCACAAAATGTTATCTTTAATCCAATAGGTGTCCTGGAATTTTTCGACTAATTCTGGGGCATTTTCTGAGGGGTTACGGCTATGTAGAAATAAGTTCCCGCAGGTTTGTATGGAGTCATTATTTCAGCATCACCAACAGTTAATTTGTCACCAGTAGTTACATTTAATACGGGTGACAGAATCATTGTTCGATTAGTGGATTAAATATGATTGTCTTTCATGTAATTCATTGACTCGGTTGAGACCACCCTTACCGAGACCCGGGTCAACATCTTCTACAGCGGTATTATTTTTCATAATATCCACCTTAACTAGTCCCAAATCAGTTAAATTTGTGATTACAAATTTAAACTCTTGATTATCTTCAGTTATAATTCCTTGAAAATCCGCGAAAGTTCTGTCTGATCGAGGGGGCATAATGATTTTTGTATTTGATTGATCAGCGCATTTGATTGAAATTGCAGCTAATGGTATACCTCTGCTGGAATAAAATACCAAACTCTCATATTTACATTGATATGAGTAAGATGTATCATTGTGATGTTGGGTCGCTAAAATTGAAAATCTCCCATCAAGTAGTGACATTTATATGATATTTGTCAATTATTGATTATATTGACAAATATCAAATTTTTAACTAAATTTAATCTTTTGTTCAATATCAAAGATTGCTTTTGGTTACATTATAGATTATAATTATTTAATGATATATTTGTTCAATAACCCTAATTTTTTCAACAAAAATAAATTTCTGGGATTTTCCATAATTTGCTTCTTCTTATTAAGATAGATATTTTTCCCATCTGGTGTGGATGTAACAATCTGAGCTGGTGTATCGATATCAGAGAATTTTGAAGTTTTTTCCACTACTATATTTTGATATTCTTTTTTTATAATATCGACGATAACATTGTAACCATTGATGAGTTGTTCCCAATAACGACCTCCCGTAATGATTACATTACCTTCCTGGAAAATTAGAAACGATATTTCCTTGCATAAACATTTAGTGTTTTTCTTTTTCCCGAGAGATTTACATTTCGGATCACATAATATCCGACTTATATATTTGACATTGATACCTTGGTAGTTACTCGGTTCAAATTTGGCTGATGCAATGATGCCGTCCGCTTTATATTTATTATTTAGTATTTGTGTAAAAATTTCACGATTATTTTGGAATCCACAATTGAACATTGTGTTATAATTTTCGACAGTAACATCAAAATCTTTGTTAAAATTATTCATATCGAAGGTCAATGGTAGAGTCTCTGATTGGAATTCATACAAATGTTGAATAATGATACGGATTGGATTATTTATTTGGTTTAATTTTTCGAGAAATGTGTTATTTGGGAAATATAAATGACAAATATTAAATACCTGGATCATACGCAGATATCCATCTAAATCTTTTGGATGGTCATATTTAATTATTTCATTTCTAACCAAATCAGCCACATCAATTGCACTCTCAATGAATTTTTCGACGAGTTTTTTGTTCAAAACAATATCCAATCTCAAATCGAGATTAATTCCGTACAGTGAGAAAAATTTTAGGAAAATCAAATAATTTTTGCTGATATATTTTAAATATGCAGCAATATTTTCAAAATGATCACTAAATTTGGAATTTTGAATGATTTGATATGTCCCTTCCAGAGATTTTATTTTATTTTTTAAAGCATTGACTGCATATTTTCCTTCTTCCTTAGACAACCCTCCTGTAATGACTATTTTCCCGTTTCCGAATATTTTCAAATTTAATTTTTTTTCGCTGTTTTGTTGTTTGACAATAACCGTACACTGATTTGAAAAATCTTTACGTGACAATTTTTTTCCCTGTTTTGCATTTTTTTTATGTGATTTAGGTTTTGTTTTGATAGAACCTTCTTCGACAACACCCAGTAATTTTTTACCAATTATTTGTTCATCTAAAACCAACTTTTTCGCAATTAAGTCCAGATTTAAATTACAATTCAAATATGTTTTGCATGTCACGATAATTAATTTCAGGTTGTCTGGTTGTGGCATGATATGTAATTTATCTGGCTCATCCTCTACCACATCGATAATATTAGATATACCTTCTTCATTATCAGAATCCATGTTGATGAGTATTAATTGTATGAATAATAATAATAAATATCCATCAAATTTTCAAAAATTGATGAATTTTATCCAATACCATATTGACGATTTTTATCAAAAATGACAGACAAATTATGTGGAAAACTAATTGTTATTACCGGTTGTATGTTTAGTGGAAAATCAAGTGAGCTACAGAGACAAGTTAGACGAATGGATTTGGCCGGTAAAGATTGTTTAATCATCAAGCATGCCAATGATACGAGATATGGGAAAAACAATGAGTGTTGTACACATGATCTAAAAACTATGCCAGCTGTTCCAGTCAAGTGTTTGTGGGATATCAAAGAAAAATGTCAAGAATATGATGTGATTGCTGTGGATGAAGCACAATTTTATTTGGAAATTGTGGAATTTGTCGAGGAGTTGGTCGAAAAAATGAATAAAATTGTCATTATCGCTGCACTTGACGGAACATACGAAGGAAAACCATTCGGGCGAGTGGCCGAATTACTGCCACTAAGTGATCAATTTATTAAATTGTCTGCAGTATGTCGCAATTGTGGAAACGACGCACCATTTACGGTGCGTCGCCCTGATTTTACTGATCAACAAGGTGTTATTGAAGTCGTAGGTGGGGCAGACTTATATGAAACAGTGTGTCGCCAATGCAGGCGACACCGAAGCAATATAGATCTGTAATCTTTATTGCTCAAATAATAAACTTTTAAGTTCTTCGACTTTGTCGAGTTTTTCCCAAGTAAATAGTCCGTTGGACGCTTCTCGCCCAAAATGACCGTATGCCGCAGTTGGTTGGTAAATAGGTCTTAATAAATCCAATGTTTTAATTATACCGCTTGGAGTACAATCGAACATTTGTCTAATAACTGTCTCAATCTTCTCCTCTGGAACAATATTTGTGCCATATGTATCAATCATAATTGATACTGGGTATGGTACACCAATGGCGTAAGCTAATTGTATTTCACATTTTACACAAGCACCTGTCGCAACAATATTCTTAGCAATGTAACGAGCCATATATGCAGCAGATCTATCGACTTTAGATGGATCTTTGCCACTAAAAGCTCCTCCACCGTGTCTCCCCATACCTCCATATGTATCAACGATAATTTTTCGGCCAGTTAGACCAGAATCTCCGTTCGGTCCGCCAATAACGAACCGTCCTGTTGGATTAATATAATATTTAATGTAGTCGGTAAGCATACCAGTGGGTTCAATTACTGGTCTAATAATTTGGTCAATAATGGTGTTCTTAATAGTGTCATAATCAACATCATCATCATGTTGATGGGAAACAACAATGGTATCAATTCTTTGGGGTTTACCATTTTCATATTCAATTGTCACCTGACTTTTGGCGTCGGGCCGCAACCATTTGATCGCACCTGATTTACGTAAATCTCTGGCTCTCTCAAGGATTTTATGTGATAAAATGAGAGTCATCGGCATATATTCTGGTGTTTCATTCGTCGCAAAACCAAACATGAGTCCCTGATCACCCGCACCTTGCTGCCCTTCAAATTCTTTTAATCCAGTACCAAGAACACCTTGTGATATATCAGTGGATTGTGCATGTATCGTATTGATGACGGCCATTGATGCATAATCAATACCATAATCAGCATTAACATACCCAATATTTTTCACGACACCTCTAACTATTTCCTGAAAATCCACGTGTGCACTTGTCTTTATTTCACCACCAATTAAAACCATACCAGTTGTTGTGAATGTCTCACAAGCTACATGTGAGATCGGATCCTGTCTTAAACACGCATCAAGTATGGCATCTGATACTTGATCGGCTAATTTATCAGGATGTCCTTCACTTACGGATTCTGATGTGAATAAGTGTGCTCTTCTCGTCATTAATGACAATAAATATGAGTTAAATTACTAAGTATATTTACCAAAATATTAAGATTTATTACATACCATCAATAATGACATTATCATTATTGATGTCATTATTGATGTCATTAAAAATGATTGACTAACGATACAGGAATTAATTGATTTAATATCAAACGTCAACACGATGCTGAAAATGTTCAAATATTTCTCGATACTGTTACGAAGTGTCAAGGTGATCAATATCCTGTGTCAGAGTCAATTGTTTACGATCGACTTCAATTAACACCTATTCAGCGATATGATAGTATGAGTGTATCTGTCGTCAATTGACGACAGATACACTCATACTATCATATGTTTAAACATGGATTTCAGGTCATGGGACTCAATATGGCGTGTCATTCCCAACCAGGTGGAGCGTTATGGATGGTTCTTACACACAAGAAGAAAATTGTTTTCGAAGGAGCAATTACTTCAAATCTTTAATACATCAACTATATCCAATTCCAGAAGCAGGGTGTATTTATACACATCTTATCACCGTTATTAAAGTTAAGGATTATAAAATGCTAGACGTACCATTTACGGTCTCTATGGTCGCTTGTGCTGCCATTAGACATCAAAAAGTAACGCAATACGGCACGTACAATGATCCTAATGACCGCCACTTGATGAAGCACAAAATTGAACAAATTTTCCAAATAGGTTATCAAAATAACAAAGATAACCTAATACTTGGAGCATTAGGTAATCCTCCACAGGTAGTGGCTAATATCTTCAATGAGGTAATTCATGAGTATCATCAATGTTTCAAATATATCATAGTTGCAGTCAAAAGTTATAAAGATCCTAATTATGACATATTTTCGCGAATCATCAAGCAATATTAATTCTTGTTATTTTTTATGAGCGCATAAATGTAATAAGGTCCTTTACCTTTCTTTTGCGCTGACTCTAAAAAATTAGTGACATGAACATTATTTCTCATGAATCCAAAATTACACATTAAATCATGACATAAATCCTTTGCGTCTATCTTTGTATTGATTTTGTACAGTAAATGTAAATTTCCTTTAAATTGACCAATTTTCGCAACACGTAAAGTTTCTTCTGGGTCATTAGTAAACCCAATGTAATGTATCTTGTCGTATCCAACCATTTTGAGCGTATATGAACAACTATCGTGTGCAACCATTTTGTTATAATCAGTGACACGTCCTTCACAATATTCCCTGCGAATCATTGTATATGTATATGTATATGGCAGATTTAATTCACATATTATTGACGAATTGTATAAATTTACATAAGTACATAATAATTATATTACACAAGTATCTTAATGTCGAATATTTTGCGATTAAGAATAGTAGACAAAGATTGTTTGAGTGAAGGAACAACCATTATAACTGCTCAGGACCCTCCGGAACCACAAAAACCGAAGAGAGGGCGTCCTCGTAAAAATCCATTACCTGCCAATCCTCCTTCAAATCCTGACACTATTATCGTGGCTAAACGACGTGGTCGTAAAAGAAATGTTGATAAGATAAATAATGCGACAGATGTTCAGAAAAAACCAATTGATAGTGTTGTACTGCCACTGATCACTAAAAATTTCATTGTTCAATTAAAAATAAAAGCAAGTGACTTGGAAAAAATTCAAACTCAATTTATCAATAAAAGCAAAAAAATTGGCTATGATGACATTAATCATCAATACAATCTGACAGGCAGGGAGGAATTGCCGGGAAAATGTGAGATTGGTAAAACTAACAATTCTGAAGAAAAATATAACTTTAATGATTTTTATAATCTCCTCAATAAACTCGAGATGCCATTGATTCCTGTGGGCCAACAAATATCAGAAAAAATGTTACCACATATACCGAATCTTTATCAGAATATTGTCATACCAATTTTACCGGAAAATGTTCCCGTCAATCTCTTTGATGATCATAAAGAGAATTCAACAAGTTCGGAAAATTCCGAACCATTAGAAACATTCAGGAACACCGATAATTTATTATTACCTTTATTGGATAATGACGGTAAATGGCCAGAAAAATCACCATATGCATGTTGGAATTGTGATACATACTTTAGTGGTACACCACTCGGTATACCAGATAAGGAAGTTGATGATAAATTTCACTGTTATGGTAATTTTTGTTCATTTAGTTGCGCGGCGAGATATTTGTCTGATCGTGAAAATACTATTGATTTTTGGGAAAAATACAGCTTATTATGTACCATTTATCAAATAGCATATAATTTGACCCCTGAAACTAAAGTTCCCATCGCTCCACCAAAGGAAACATTGATTAAATATGGTGGTAAATTAACTTATGAGAACTATCATGATGCATCTAAACTAGATCAAGATGTAATGATCTATAAATTACCATTAATACCTATTTTATTACATATTAGTGAACTTTCTCGTTCTGCCAATATTAACACAATTATTCAGACGAATAACCAAAAACAAACAAAAATCGCCAATAAACAATCTAAGACGAAGAAAATTATACCAGTCGATCCTATGAGAATTTCGCAGGCTGAAGCCAATATTAAACAAAAAACACAGACCCTTCTACAAGCAAAGTATACTCTTGACAAGTGTCTGTGCAGTGATGAAAAAAAATAAATAGAGAATCCGTCTATAATATATATAGATAACATTCGTATATGTTATCTATATATATATGGGTAAAATTATCACTAGTTTCGATATAGGTATTCGCAATTTGGCTTACTGTACCATGGAATATTGTCCAAAAAATATTTCTGGGAATCAATTCATAATTCATGATTGGAATGTCATTGATTTATTGAAAAACGACGCAGTTGACTCCAAAAACAATAAATGTCAAGTCAAATACAAATCTGGAAAGAAATTTGGTCAAATTTGCGGAAAACCCGCTCATTATTATCATAAGGAAGATAAAAATGTCACTAATTTATGTAAAATACATTCTAAATCATATGATTCATCACAACTGTCCAGATTATACACCATGTTAAATATAAACCTCTTTGAATTGGCACGTTTGGCAGTTAATCAGCTAAATAAGGTAGATTTTAACCACAGTGAGGAAATTATTTTCGAATCGCAACCATCCAAGAATCCAAAGATGAAAAATTTTTCAATGATTTTATTTAATTACTTCATCATAAAATATATCGCGGAAAAACCTGAAAATGAACAACGATTAAAAGATGTTAAATTCGTGAGTTCTCGAAATAAATTGACAGTTTATGATGGTCCATATGTCGAATGTCATCTTAAAAATCAACATGCAAGAAACAAATTTTATGGTAAAATATATTGCCGACACTTGATTCGATATAATCTTGATCGATTAAATTTTCTCAATACATTCAAGAAAAGTGATGACTTGTGTGATTCTTTTCTACAGGGTGCTTGGTATCTCATTAATGGATACCACACCACATTTCAATTAACGGACACTGATGACGACACTGATAGTAATAATGACAATAATGACAACAATGACAATAATGACAACAATGACAATAATGACAACAATGACAATAATGACAACAATGACAATAATGACAACAATGACAATAATAATGATAATAATGATAATAATGATAATAATGACAATAATGATAATAATGACAACAATGACAATAATGACAATAATGATAATAATGACAACAATGACAATAATGACAACAATGACAATAATGACAACAATGACAATAATAATGATAATAATGATAATAATGATAATAATGACAATAATGACCACATTCATGCTCAAGGAAACAATGAATGTAAATTAGTGTTAAAGTTAAAAAAATCGCTGACAGGGAAAGAGTTATTACACAATATACGGGACAATCAATCAACTGCTAAAATAAAAACAGATTACAACTTGAACAAATACAGACAACTGAAACGTGGTTGTAAACCACGAGTAGATTGTCAAAAATATACCTTATCAAACATCAAATATGTCATTGATCATAATCAGTATGATGTGACAAATAAGAATTTATTATCATCTATGCGATATTATTTTGGTAATGCAATGGATTCAATTATTCCACAAAAATAAATACATTGTAAGGCGTTTAAATAGATATTATTATAAGTTTTCTATAAAATATAGTTAAGTTGTTAGATGTCCCAAACAAATATGGTTAAAATGAAAACATCCGACATTGTTGAGAATCTGATGAAGGATAAACCTGTCCAACAACCAATCAGTAAATTTGTTCAATCAAAAGCGTTACCTACTCTACAAATAAAAAAACCTGACACTAAAGGACCCGTTAAATCAATCAATTTCAATGAACCTTCAACACAAAAGCAAGAATCTGCAACTCATTTGGGAACGACCAACACCGAATTGATAGATAAGAGTATTAAAATCATGCAAGAAAATAGAGATACAACTAAGAAAGTAGATGTTGTGAAAGATAAAAAACCAACCATATCTGGTAATGGACCCCAAGTCAATCCATCTCCTGGTAATGGACCCCAAGTCAATCCATCTCCTGGTAATGGACCCCAAGTCAATCCATCTCCTGGTAAAGATAATCTGCTTGACACAGAGGATATTGACGAAGAAGATATTGATGACATGTATGATGTTGACGACGATGATGTCGATGCCAGTGATACTGTTGCTAAAGAAGATCAAGCTGTGACAAAATCAAAAAACCCAGAACAGGAAATTAATGTTGATCCTAAAAAAATCTTTCTAAAAGACAACCAACCCAAACCGGTCAATTTACCGACTCCACCTAAAGATGTAGTTATACCACCAAACATCGATTTTGGTCTCAATAAAATCATCAACAAAGATGTACTTGATGTCATTTCTGGGGATGAACGTGAAGATGATGAAGAAAGGGCAAAAAAAATGTTTCAACAACCAACAACTAAAAAGTCAGGTAATGTAACTAAAGATCCCAATCTAAATCTTAATCAGTCTCCCTTTGCTGTTGAAACAGGTACAGGTAAGAATACTGGTGAAACGGATAAGGATGGAGATCTGGTTGGCGACGATGATATTGATGATATTGATGATATAGATATTGATGATACGGATATTGGATATGATGAGGGAGATGTTACCGGTGATGACGGTGACGGTGATGGCGATGGTGATGATGGTGATGATGGTAATGATGGTGATGATGGTGATGATGGTGATGATGGTGATGATGGTGATGATGGTGATGATGGTGATGATGGTGGTGATGGTGATGATGGTGATGATGGTGATGATGGTGACGACGGTGATCAAAGTAATGGGAATGTGTCAGGTAAACAATTTTCTGAAAATGGAAAACAAAATGAAGATAATACATCATCTATCCTTAATATTGGAGCCGTTGATGAAGAAGAATTAAAAAAGAAAGATCACAGAAAATTAACAAGACAAGAATTAAATGTCTTGAAAAGAAAAGAATTAACAACACTGGAAAGATTGGAGAAAAAGGGCTATAAACCATGCAAAAAGTTCAGTATGGTTGACAAATTAGATGAAATTATTGCTGAAAGAGAAAGACTTGAAGATGATAAAGGATGTGAAGATAGTGTTAAATGGCAGAGAAAGATGTTGATGGGTGCTTCAACAGGAATTGAATATTTAAATAAGGTATATGATCCTTTCGATTTGAAACTAGAAGGGTGGTCTGAGTCAATTTATGAAAATATTAATGAATATGACGATGTGTTTGAAGAACTATACCACAAATATAAAAATAAAGTAAAAGTTGCACCAGAAATCAAATTGATCGGTATGTTCGCAGGTAGTGCCTTAATGTTTCACTTTTCAAAAACATTATTTAGTAAAGCATCCGATCAGGTACCTGGGTTTGAAGATATTATGCGTGATAACCCTGGACTTAAAACTGCATACGAGGACGCTGCACTAAAGAAAATGAACATGAGTGGTAACCAAGCTAACACACCAATCGGTTCGATGATAGGAAATTTCTTCGGTAATCCTATGTTGGGTAATATGCTTGGTGGATTAATGGGTAAACAACCATCAATGCAACCGCAGCAGCAACAACAGCAACAACAGCAACAACAGCAACAACAGCAACAACAACCACAACCACATCAACAAACACAACCACATCAACAAACACAACCACATCAACAAACACAACCACATCAACAAACTCCATTTAGACCTCCTCAACAACAGACTCAGTTCAGACCTCCTCAACAGCAAACACCATTCAGACCTCCGCAACAACAGCAAACACCATTCAGACCTCAACCACAACAACAACAGCAACAGCAATCCAAACAGGCTCAAATGACTGGGAATGTTATTATTCCTAAAACTCAAACAGCACCACATATTCCATCTACCAACCAAGAGAAAGCAGTCAATGTTGAAATAGATGGTCCATCAGGCGTGGATGATTTATTGAAATCACTGACAAAAGGGACCAATGCAGATCTGACCGAATTACAGTTGAGTGATGCTGATACAACTGGAGAATTATCAGAAATTGGTAGTAATATTAAAACTGTTTCTTTCCACAACAAGAGAACCACAAAAGCTGGTAACTCAAAAAAATTAAATCTTAAATTACAATAAATACATATGTCTACTATGACTCATCAGCAAACATCGGTAATCTTGACAACACTACCTTCTTTGAAAATTTTAATTGTTCCATCTGCTAATGTGATTTGTAATTCTTTGACAACACCATGATATGGATCAGTAAATAATGTATTTGATACAGTGAACTGTGGGTATCCTTGACTGAATTGATTTTTGACAATTGTTGTCACGTCAATAAATTTAGTATTTAAACCATATGATGCCTTACTTATGTTAGATACATTAATGATATTGGTACTGGTCGGATTCAAACTCGTGACACTGACGACTGTATGTTCTGGATAAACAAGAACGGATCCATTATTGAAAATAATCCTGAGTTCCTTAACAACACCACGATATGGATCTCCAAAATATTTATTATCGACGACCATTTGAGTATTGCCTGTACTAAAATAATCTAAGAAAATCTTAGTTACGTTAGTATATTTGTTGTTTTTCCCATATAAAACATTTTTAATATTTGTGATATTCACTTCTGTATCAGATATGGTTCGGATTGTCCACAAATCGAATGTGTAGTTTGAATTACACATGTATGTATATGGGATGTAACAATATCCGTGGTCTCCCCAATTTGCGCCCCACGAATTGCGAACAATGAAGCATTTTATTCCATCGTCATAACCAACGCATGCCATACAATGACCACCCAGTAAACTTTCTTTCACACCAGGTACTGGAACGAGTCCTGTACTGCCAACATTTTCAAATGATGTATAGAGTAGAATACCAAAGATGAATGGAAACCCATCAATAATACATTGTTTCATCTGGTTAATATCAAGTAAAACCCGAGTGTACGCTTTAACTAAATGTTGAGTTCCACTTAAATAAGCTTGACTAGAGGGTTTATTTGCAAATTGGTTGATAATATACGGCCATATTGATTCGGGACATGCGCCTTGTTTATTGACGCTAGTCAGTGCATCTCGAATAGATGTTCCACTATCAATATTAACTGTATTCTCAATGACCCGAGTATTGTAATAAATAAATAAACGTGATGGTGTAAATTGGTGTGTGAATCCATATTTGACTTGATCAAATTGTATACTAAATGCTGTTCCGTTTGCGACACAAGAACCAAGATTACCTTGATTATAAATACTTGGACAATTCAATCTTAGATCGACTTTTGGAACAGCTGCTAAAGCAGTCTGATCAATTGTTTGACATAAAATATAATCGCGATGATCAATCACATCTTTCTTACAAGTGTATAAATGCTGATCACCTCCTTGCCGGGTCAATTTTTTCTTGTATTTTATAATTTTGTTCTCATATTTCTGAATTTTTGACTGATAATGTTTTGTGTCTCTCATTATTACTATATAATAATGAGAGACAATTTGTGGGATTTTATTTATAATTTCGAAATTGTCAAATAATTTCAACTACATTAACGACCAATTCTTCCGGAATATGTGTTCATGATCGGACGTGATTGCGGTTGTTGCTGTGGTTGTTGCTGTGGTTGTTGCTGTGGTTGTTGCTGTGGTTGTTGCTGTGGTTGTTGCACCGATGTCGGCGTTTGTAGTGTATCAACATTACTGCGAACAAGTATGACATAAATAATTGCAATAATCATCGCAATCATACACAGGAAAAATGCATCAGGTTGAGTGAGACACACATATGATATGTCAGGAAAACATTCCATGCTATCATAATAAGTGTTAATAAATATAGGGTGCTCATACAGGTTATATATACATTATTCCACACAATAATTTTTCGGAATATTATTTCGATGAAAATAATATTCTTCATTTGTAATATCAAGATGATCATATGGGAATCTTTGAATAATTCAGGAAATTTATTTGATAGCTCACGAACCAGACAATATCAGATTAATCGATAAATATGAGACATTCTGATATGAACCACTCAATTCACATTGCAGTAAATCATTAGTTGATATTGCCCACATTCCAGTTCCCTTGCTATTGATATTATTGGGTGATATTGACATAGGCAATAAATCAGTCAATGAATTGGTATATTCATCATATGTGGATTTTTGATTATTAGTGTTAAATCACCTACAACGGGAATGGTTGTCACCATAATCCAATTAGTAATGGATCCATTAAATGGTGGTGTGCCGCAACATTTGATACCTGTTTTAAGATTATCTCCATTTTCATCTAAAATAATGGGTATAACTGAAACTAACGTTGATTTATCACCATCTGGTCCTTTATCCCCAGTGACCCCTTTGTCTCCGATTGGTCCCTTATCACCCAATGGTCCTTTATCACCCTTATCACTTTTATCACCGAGTGGTCCTTTATCGCCAACAGGTCCTTTATCACCCTTATCACCAGTATCTGCTTGAGGATACTTATTTGTACTAGAATGTTGGCAAATACACACTGGTCCTACTGGTCCTACTGGTCCTACTGGTCCTACTGGTCCTACTGGTCTCACAGACCCCTTGGGTAAATTATGTTGTAATTTTGTATTCTTCTGTTTTTTCCTTGTCATCTTTATGTTTTTTTGTCATCTTTATGTTTTTTGTCATCTTTATGTTTTCTCCCCATGTCAATATAAATGTATGTAACATTTTAGTAAATTCGACAATCGTTGAGATATCAAATTTTTCATAAAAACTAATTTCTGATTATGTCAAATAATGAACTATTCTCTTTCATCATCGAGGTAATTTTTAAGCATTGTTAAAATAATTTGGCTGGATAATCGAGATCTGTAAATATCTGGGCTATAGTTATAGCCTTAGCAAATTTATAAAATTGTTTCGTTGCTCCACCGGTTCCTGGTTCATAATTATATACTCTCACATTGATCATATCTGGTGCTGACCGGATTTTTCCTATAGTATATTGTTGCGAAGGTATGTGTTCAATTTCTCGAACATAGTCTCCAATAAATGTATGATTATCAATGTTAGAAAATGCAATGTTTCCATCTAATACATTTTCGCACAGGTTAGAAAAACGTGCTCTTGCCGTCATATTTACTGTATAATAATTAAATACTTAAATAGTTAAGAGTCGATTAGTTATTTATATATGTTTCGATTTCATCTTTAATTTTATTTTGGTTAAAATTGTGCATAACAACACAAAATATGACGGCTATCAGAACTGCCGCATACCAATCTTGTGATCCTATAATGATAATAGATATCAAAATAATAAACATAAACATACTACTATTGAGTAATTTATACATAAAGTTAGGTAATGTTTGATAAGCAGTAGAACAATAGAGCATTAATATCACAAATAAAAATATGTAAAAATACTGGCTTGAAAGCATTCGTTTAATATCTAGGTCATTGATGTATGTGGTTATATTATACATCAAATTATGTATATATTAAACATATATATATATAAATTCTGAATTTATTAGATCTAATTTCATAGTGTATAACCATAGAATTTTATCTAAAATATGTACTCCAAAAACATCTGAATATCTATTCAGATCACGACCACAGGAAATCAAAATTAAAGATCATAGATCATTGAGATACACGGATTCCATCATAAGCATATAGTGAATATCTTATGAATTGGGACAAAAAGATTTTAAGATTGCAAATTATATTTATCTTATAATATATCTATATAACTGATGCCGGCTGGTATAACTGAGGCATATCTGTCTCCATTTGATAAAACCAAACCATCCAGTCACATGCATGATGCGAATTCATTCACGAGAAGTTCTAGCACACAATCTCTTCGGAATGAATATTATAATCCAAATACTCCCCAAACAATGGGTGAATTTAACACAAACTATCAAATACATGATACACAGAACAGAAAATTACCTGATTATACACCATATGTGAAATATCCCACACTACATCCTGCAGCTAACTATCATTTATCAAATATGGTTGATTATCGCCCTCCAGATGATAAAGAGACAAACAATGGAGGGGATCCTCATCGAGGAGCAGGTTGGATCCAACCACACGAAGAATCATATATGGTTGCAGATAAATCAGATACAATTCAAGACACCCATACTCAATCAGAATGTGATGATTTGATCAATAAAGTTCTAACCAATAAATACTGTCGGCGTATTTTGAAAAAATTGTTACTTGATGATGATGACGAAAGTGATTTGGTTTCAAAAACTCATACTAAAAACAAATTACCGCCCTTCAAAAAAATTGTTGAAGGATTCAGTACAAACACTTTCTCATTTGAACCAGAAATAGTTAAAAATATCATTATTTATGGTCTGATGGGTTTATTGCTCTTATGTATTCTTGATTTAGTTTTTAAGATCGGCCAACTCATCAAGAAATAATCTGACAACAGGATACATTTATGTGGCATTGATATTAATTGGTATAATATCTGTGACACCTGGTTTATATTCCATTACAGCAACGTGTTGCGAATGAGACTTTGCCCCTTTCTTTTTCTTCTTAGTTGTACTGGTACTACCATCTGGAGAAGTAATGGTCATAATTGTGAACGGTTGTACGCTATCTTGTCGTGTATACACTGTGTTCGTGAAATGATTATGATATTGATTCATATCGACATCATGTGGTCGCCATGAAATATAAATAGCTTGCTTATCTGGCAACCAATCAATTTTGAGACCATTCTTCTTAAGTGATGTAATGAGATAAGTAACTAACTCTATATAATTATATGGTGGTTTTCCCATCACAAAAGGAGGTGGTTCAAACAAACAATCTTGTTTTTTAAATTCAGTATTATATTTCCTTATTTTATTATGACAACTTTTTAGAATATCATCGAACACTCTGAGCCGATTCTCCTTAGTTGTCTCATGACGTAGGGTCAATTCATCTAGATTCAGTAATAAATCACTCATAACTTATTTGATATGTATATACATATCAAATAAATTTTATATCTCAATTTGTCGTGAAATTGTATAGATATATGACACACATTATTAAATAATTGTAATTAATGCAAAATCAACCAATCGAAATGGTACCTGATAACCCCAAAAATTTACCTGATAACCCCAAAAATTTACCTGATAACCCTAAAAATTTACCTGATAACCTCAAAATGATACCTGATAACCCCAAAAATTTATCTGATAACCTCAAAAAAATAAACAAATTAGTCCTCTCTGGTGGAGGCTTAAGGGGATGTGTTTACATTGGTATACTCAAATATTTGGAAGAAAAGAATATTATACAAAAAATCGACTGTATTGGTGGTACATCTATTGGCGCGTTAGTTGGTGTATTAGTTACAATGTCTTACACATCCATAGAATTAGAACATACTATCAGGGACTTCGAATATACACAATATAATTCTGTTAATTTGTGTCATCTATTCGTGCATTTTGGTATTGATACATTTGAGAAAATTATGGAATTTATTGTGGCACTTTTCACGAGAAAAAACTATCCCCCATATATTACCTTTGCTGATCTGTACACTAAAACGAATAAACATTTGATCATTAATGCAGTCTGTCTTAACACTCACGAAAATACCATTTTTGATTATCAATTAACACCAAATATGCCAGTAATCACTGCAATGAGGGCTTCCATGACGTTACCGTTTATTTTCGGATCTGTCAAATATAACGGATTGACTTATGTTGATGGCGGCTTATTGAATAATTTCCTGATTGATTTACCTATTTTTAAAAATAACCCTGACACAGTTCTAGGTATTAATTTACATAATTCCTTGGGGTTTTCTGTCAGGGAAATACAGACTCTTGACCAATATGTAATTAATTTATTCTCATGTCTGTATGATGCCTACATTAAGTTATCAATCAACACACTGAAATATTCTCATATTATTTCGATTATTGCACCAAAATTCAACACATATGATTTCACGTTAACTAATGATGACAAACAATTTCTGGTCGATTTGGGTTATCGCAAAGTATCTGAACATTTTGCCAATTTAGACCAATGTACAGTAAATGTGGCACCTCTGCCAAAAATCAGACAATTGTTGGAAAACAAACAAGTTGATGAAGCACTTCATATGATTGATCAGTTAATCATAGAAAATAAATAATTGATCCAAAATGAATTGATATATTTGGTTTGATCAAAAATTTATCAATACAAATGAATTTTAAGATTGTTTTGACCAACTTTAAAATTGACGGGACTGTGAGTGAATTGGAACTCACATTGAGTCATAAAGAGCGGCGGTTAGCCCATGAATTATGTGAAACAATGGGTCTCTATTCACTTAGTTCAGGTCCCCAAAACAACGGGATTTTAATTGTATCCAAAACGCCAGTTATCTGTGAATTTGAAATAAATGATGAGGAGTGACAGATATTTATCAAAAATACAGGCATACCAATACCTGTTTGGAGAGAACCTTACTTCACATATTTCGTCCACTTATATGGGGATATGAATCTGAGGCGCTTTATGACAAATTTAGGCAAACACTCAGGATATTACAGTCTAGAAAGAGACAATTCATCTCATATACTTATGAGTTGATGAAGAATGTGTGTGATAGTATCAAAATCAACCATTGTAACAGACTCTTGTGGATGATAAAACATTTGTGTGTGGTGAAGTTCCTGACAAAGTCTCAATTTATGTTAGAAATGATAAACTATATCCCGAATATTATATCAGTCATGATATAATTAAAGCCAATTTTAATGTATTGAGATTTATGATCAACAATTAACATCTAATTGTGATACATGGGAAGAATTTATAATAAAATTTACAGATTTGGATTTTCGCTATTGCTAAATATTTTAGGCAAGCATGCATCGGTCAACTTAAACTGAGTAAGTTTGCCACAATTCAACTATATCTACTGTCGTCGTTATACTCTATTATTAAGGATAGCTGTCAGGTATTGGGACGCACTGGTAATGATGAATTGATTATTTCTGTTACGAAAATGATATCCCTAAGACATATCTACAGCTCACCCAATTAATTAATCAATTACCAACAAATATGAAGAATATTTGGCGTATAGAAATATTCTCATTAGAGCCAATTAAAACATTAAATGTATTTGTTAAAAAAACATACAATGTGGAAAATATATCAATCATCTGTAAAACTCGAATCACCAATATAGAGAAAGATTTTCACGCACAAGCTTATAAAACAGTCACTAATCAGGAATTTCATGCATATGATTTTAAAACGATGAAAGATCATTACCTGATCACATATGGGGATAAATACATTTTCTAAGTATAAATATTTGGAATATATATTAGAAATATACATATATTTCTAATGTATATGTACATAGTAACATGTCATACATATTGGCGTTAATTGATGTTCAGGATAGTTATAATTGGTCACGAAACGAGAATAATGAGTAGGCTTTGGTTGGAATATTGGACCGCGTAATGGATGCGATTCAAGATAAAGCATATATATATATATATATTTATTATTGAATTAAATCCACAAGATCATGTACTCGGTGGTAGTACCGTACGAGAAATCGTGGGTTTCCTAAAAGATTATGAAAATAAATCCATTTTTGTTTCCAAAAAAACAAGATAAAAGTAGAGATATCATGAGGGAAATACAATCAAAAAATATTAAAGTAAAGTATGTTGAGTTGTCAGGTGTTAATGCAGATGAATGTATTTTAGAAACAGCTCGCGGCGGACTGAAGATTCAACAATTTCCACTGATAAGAATCGGTCCCATTTTCACATTCAATTATGAAGATTAACGGGAATTATATAACAGCTTTTGTTGGTCCATAGAAGAATTAGAAAAATTGGGTGTTGAAATATCATCTACTGCTCATGGTACTTACAAAGATTACATGGAATTCCTCAAAGACTATGAAGATGAAGATGAAGATGAAGATGAAGATGAAGATGAAGATGAAGATGAAGATGAAGATGAAGATGAAGATGAAGATGAAGATGAAGATGAAGATGAAGATAAAAATGGTTATTAGTAACAATCAAAAGAGACAATATGGTCAGGGGCTCTCACATCAATGTCAATGTATTTTGGGATCAGGTGCAAAGAAAGGAACATTATGTACAAATTACGCAAAATGGGAAATATTGTGGTTGGCACAAACGTCAATGGATGTTAAGATCTCAACATACTTTTTAAAATGGTAGTATATTACGTTATAACACGTATTAATATATGTTATAACGTAATAATTTTAATAAAATATCATTTAACTATCAATGAAGCCTTCCAATGCTTCTAATGTTCTATCCCCCTCAAATGTTTCAACTTTGTCTTGTTTAATTTTCATAATTGTTGGGAACCCTTTGACACCAAATTTGGTCGCTAACTCAGGTTGCTCGTCACAATTAACTTGGTCAATAAGAAGATCTTGACGATGTCCGTGTTTCCGTTTGAGTCTCTCCCAAACGGAGTCCTCTCCTGCCATCATATTTTTACAATGGGGACACCACGGTGCGAAAAAGATAATTATTTTGGTTGGATCTTGTGGATCTTTAAAATCTTCTTGTCCCGGAGCTGGTTCTTTATGATGAATGGATTGGGTATGTTCTTTCTGATGTGGGTGTGGTTGTGGTGACATTTGTAAAAATTGTAAATATTGAGTACGAGTTGCAACAAAATATAAAACCACTAGGATAACAACAATTGCGACCCCAATATAAATTGGATTTCTGTATGTTGTAAATACTTCAGTAATCTTGTCCATTTATATTAAATGTAATATATTTTAATTTTCTATATTTCCACATTTACCAAACACATTTTTAATGATCTCATTATTGGTGGCAAAAAGATGTTCTTGTGTGTAAGAGATCAAAGTTGTAACTAATTTATGTTGTTCGTATCGATAAAAGTTTGAGTTATACATCATTTGACAATAAATCCTCATAATATCCGTTCTTTGTTTTCCTTTGATAGCCATCTGGTCCAGATAATACTGTAAAATATGATATAAATTTGGGCGAAATAGAGAATATTTGAAATATTCTACAATTGTGACCTCTAATTGTCTTATCGTACTACTTCGATACGAAGTAGATCGTGTTCTGGTTTCTTCGATGATGTTATTTATGTCTAAGTCTAAATAACCGTTAATTTTCACGGCTATTAGCATACAACACAAACAATTGATGAGCAAATCACAGGTCTTAATTTTGTTTCCTGATAAATATTCATCAAAATATACTACTCCAGCAATATAAACAGAGACAGGTAATCGGTAATCACTCATCGATGAAAAGGCTCTTATTATAACAACTTCGCGATCTCGACGTGTGAAACCCATTTCAGCCGAATATTTTAACGGATCAATATCTTTTATGTATGCCTCAGGTAATAAATTATTCACATAATTTAATATATTTGGTTGGTATATTTGGGCAAAATATGGATGTTTTAATGCATCCTCACAACAACATCTTTTTTCTGGATCATACTGAGTCATTTGATCAATCAAATCCAAACACATTTGATCATCTGTTTTGACAATCGATTTTAGTTGAGACATAGATCTAATATTATCCCCATTATATGTATAATTTTTCGATGTGTAAAGGTTGTTCCACATGGATACACTTGGGTAGCCAAATATCTTGAATATGTTTTCCAATTGTTCATGTTCTGTTGGAGAATCAGCAAACAATAATTTGTGATTGATTAATTCACACAAAATAATTCCCAAACTCCAGACATCGAGTGTCTCTGTATATGGAGGTAACCGACATAAAACTTCTGGTGCACGATATAACAATGTTTGTAAAGTAGGCGTAGATGTGATTTTATGAGTATATTTTGATATACATAATCCGAATCCCCAGTCACATACGGCCACTTGGTCATTGTCATCCAATAAGATATTACCTGGTTTGAGATCACCATTGATAATGCTATTCTTATGTGCTGTCGCAATTATTTGCAATAATTCATACATAATAATCTTAATTGCTCCCAAGTTCTCCTCAGCATGATGGATATATTCATGGAGGTTATATGGATACTTTATCTCAAATATTCGAGTATATTGAATATCACAATCAATGTGACAAACTTTCACAAGATATGGGTGATTTGCTAATGATCTCATCGATGAAACTTCACGAAGAAATGCTTCATCAAGACCATAAATGGGTGAATTATCTGACCTTTTACACACTATTCCATCATCGTTAGTACAATATATTTTACCATATGAACCTTCATTGATCTGTGAACCAATCGTATAATTTGTTTGCATTACATACTCTTATTATAAATAATTTTCTATATTTGCATTGAATGTATATAGATGTGTGTCTCTTAGAAATATCATAAAATGATTATTTTCTACACATTTGACTACTATGAAACCCGGACTATTTCAGCACATTATTTGATCATTAGTCTGTGTTCAGTATATCAACAATTTCAGGGGAAAAAATATCGGATCATTATCTACACTACAAATGTCTTAGCGCTAACTAATTATTTATGTGGGTTACTACGGCACATCAAGATGGAAATCAGACATTATGATCCTAATATCTTTCAACAGAGAAATTTTCACGTTAATTGGTCAAGATATCCATCTGAATGGAATGTTATTGGTCATTCGCGTGTATACTTAATTCCATATTTATTACACACATATCATGAACCTGTTCTGTATTTAGACTGTGACACAGGGGTCGTTACTGGAACAAATACTCTGTATGATACTCTAATGGGTATCACATATCCATTTATGAATGCAAATGAAAATGAATACACTGGTCAATTGTATGGTGAAACAATTCATTTTAAACCACAAATTATGGACATCAAAATCTTTTTTTACAGAGTGATTTCAACACAAGATAGGACCATTTATGACCTTGAGATATTAGGTCAACAATATACGGTAAATAATACAACAAGAAACAATGGTATTTTATACTTTCCAGCGACAGAATTGAGTATGACAATGGCATGTGAAACTATCAACGTGTACGAGAAACTAATGAGTATCTATGCATATGGTTTCAATGATTTAAATGCATCAACTTGTGTCTTTGATCAACACAAAGAAATACCTTGTCGAACAATGATCCCCCATCGGTTCTTAATTGATAAAGAAAAGAAAAATTATGGATCTGACACTCATATTGAACAATATTCCATACCACTAACTCATTATTTCACGATCAGTTGGCAATACTATGGGTCACAGAGTGACCCATCGGGTTATGAAAAAATTATTACCGTGTACAAAGAGATGATGTTGACAACTATTAACAAAATATTATACCAAAATAGTAACAATGATTGGACAATTATTACTGGACCACCGTATCAGATTTGTGAAAATTTATTGGAAACTATTTTCTTCCCGAAGAAAATAGTGGGTATTTTTCATCCACTGATGCCAGAAAGTGTATCAGTTACCTCCATTTTACGACAAGAAATTAATCAATTTCTTCGGCTCAAGATAAACTGTGTCTTATTATCTTGTATTACATTTATTCTTTTAGTCCAGAAAACACTTTGGGATAAGTTGCTGAATAATCAAACAATTAGTCCCAATGAGTGGTTCGATCCGACGGAACAATTAATTGACATTAATCAATTAATGTCAAATATCAATTCAAGATTACAACAACATCAAATACCATTGGACAAAGTCGTTAGTACAATTGATGAAATAATGACACTGGATGTTATCCAACTATTTTTACAAATAGCGATGAAACAATATCCAACAAATATGTTATTGACGAAAAATTCAGTTAATTTTTGCCCGAAACAAGAGGTCATTGTGAAATCCATTGAAATGAATGATTTCGCTCTGATCAACAAGTATATTAATCATCTTGATCCGAACCAACTGGACCATTCAGGAAATAATTTACTGCATTATTCCGTTTTATATCAACGATTGGAGATACAAAACTTATTACATTCACAAAGAACCCTGGTAAAATGTGATGTCAATGTAAAAAATATAAAGGGTGACACATCCTTACATATAGCAGTTAAAAATAATTGTTGCGAATCAGTTAAATTACTGCTCAGATTTAACGCCGATATCACATTAACTGATCAAGATGGAAAAACTGCAAAAAATATTGCGGTTGAATTGAAACTCAAGTCAATTCATGATATATTAGTTGCTTATGAAATGAAACAGTTGTATGGGCGACACCGGCGTCGATCTACGTTAAATGTTTGATCCCATTAATGTGTAGGGGTAAATTATCATATGTATATTCACGTTCATTTTTGTCGAGTGGAATTAAAATGGATGATAACGATTCATCAGGTGTAATTGTATTTCTATCAAATCTGTTTTGTAACTGGTTGTCATAAATATACTTATGAATGAGTTTGATGACTCCTGATTTATATCGAAAAATCATGTCAATTGGTACATTAATTACGCCAGCCAATTGCTCGCTGATTGCGAAACCTTCTTTGGATTTGACAGATTTTACTCTGATCTTGATCTTGATCTTGATCTTGTTGGGAACGTATTCCCAATTTGTTCGATCAACCTCAATTTTTAATTTTTCTGATAAATATGTCATATATTCAGTGTCATTCGAATGTTTTGCTATTTGTAAATTACGATTAACTTTTCGCGTGAAATCATCAACCGAATGTGTCATCAACACCAGATAGCAATGCTGTTCCAACCAGTTTTCGATTAGTACATCATTATCTGGTGATGATTTGATAGTCACCACATAATTATTAAGGTTTTCAATATTAATCATATATATGGTTGAATATTCGTCATATTTGAGGTATGTTAAATAATCAATTTGCGTCATCAATAGTGATACTCGTTATTAATCAAATTATTGATTATTAATCAATTTTTCGGTGATAATTGAATTGGATACAATTATTGTAAAAAATACTCTGCTTTCGACATCATTTTTGGCATCTGACAAGAAATATTCAATCCAAATTCTCTTGCTTCTGGGACTGAAATGGGATAATCATGTGGCAATTTGGTCAGTAGAAAATTATCAACGATTTTCTGTTTTTGTGAACGTTTGTCTTTATATAAATTGTTGAAAATACCATCTAACATTTTTAAGTCAGCATAACATATTTTTTCTGACATTTTTGTATAAAGTACCAAGAGATTACTCTGTGTGTTTTTAGATATGTGTGATAACTTGTTTAACACGTTGACGGGAATTGGTGTACTAAACAAGTCATCATTATTAATAGTCAGTTGTGTATCAATTGGTGATAAATGTGCATTTTTATTCATATAAATCCGGTGACCAGTCAAGGTAATCATTGTACCTGATGAATATGCTTTATACGGTATGAATATCCGCCGCCGACCTGTATGGTTCATCAGAGCATCTATCATCAGTTTCGCATTGTTACTATTACCACCAGATGTATGTAATATTAGATCTACTGTTTTCGATGGGTCAAGTTTCCGTAAATCATTGGTAAATTTTATGGTGTCATCATCTGAATCAATATTATAATAATTGTGACTTTTAATTTTAGTCAAATCTTCAGAGATAATGAAGAGTTTTGATTTTTCTTGATTTTGCCAATTTGTCACAAAATTGGCAAAAACTTGTTCATTGAATCTCTGTGTTAAAAGAATCTTAATTTTACACAAAAGTCGATATTTGTATGAAAAACAACATAATATACCACTCATTATGTACCAATAAATATATGATAATGTTGACATTTGATACAATATCAAATTGTAACAGATCATGAAATACATTCAATTTTTAAAGATGCCATTGAATAGTTTGATTGTATATACGGTTATGAGTCGCCGGTATCTGTACACTTTTTGGTGAATAAAAATAGAAATTTTTATTAACGATATCATTCTGTAAATAATATCCAAGATGCGTCATTTTCTGTTCTGGCGAACAGATTGCTATATCTGCTATCCGACCCTTGTGTTATGTTGCATAACCGTTAAAAGGAGCTTTATAGAAACATTGTGCCTCGTTTGTGTGGTAATCACCTGAGAAGAAAATACTACATGCTGCTTCAAATAGGGGTTCATAGACTTGAAGATAGATCCTAATGTCGTGAGTGGAACGGTAAACATGAATTTTCCCACCAATGTTGTGCATAATCAGTGACTTCCTTGGTAAAATCTATATTAAAGTATTGCATAGAATCCGTTTTATCAGAACCTTTCACAAAGACATCTGGTGCATCTTCTTTGGACCCATGGAAAATATGTACCTACCGGAATAATAAATTCACGTGTGGAGTCACTGGTACAGTCAGGGTCGAAACAATGATTAATATTCACATTAATACCACCTCCTCTATGATGTTTTGTTTTTCTTCTGTTTGTATAATTGGGACAATTGTTGCATACTCAATCCTTTGTTTTTATGATTTTGTAAAAATTGTTCCACCTGTTCATTTTATATATTTAGAGGGTGTCCAGAAATACGATCTTCGTTAAAAAAATTAAAATAATTTGTATTTTATATTCTTGCTTAAAATCAGATTCAATGTTTGATTTTAAGAGATTA
>JGI26437J51864_10000035_pt1 | contig 39085 bp, 35 predicted proteins | sample FrelakmetLWP11LW_FD_51864 | JGI IMG/M metagenome (IMG submission 51864)
CCTTGGTATAGGTAATTATGTTGGAGGTATTTCCTCCTTAAACACTATCTAGATCTTATACCCAATAAGATCAGATGGACCTAGAGAGAGTATCGGTTCTTATAATCAATCTATAAAATCCACACTAATAATCAGCTTTGTTGATTATGCATGTGGGCTGTATGAAGCTCAACCCGATGCTCTCTCGTTAAAAAGTCATGTGTACGAACAAAATACAATAAAAAGGGGAAAGCACTGACGGTATCCGTTCAGTGTTTTTTTAATTGAGACGCAATAAAAACTTGAGGTTTTACGAGAGTTTTTATGACGTCGAAATTATCCCGCTTTGCGGGATGTTTTCAAAACATTTCGCTATTATTCCATCAACTAAGATACAGACCAGATGCACGCTAGACACTCCCCGTATTCGAAGTAATAAAGCGAGCGAACCGGAACGGGCCCACGGCTATTTGCCGGGGGTGGAGGTGAGATGGTAAGCCGTCCTATTTGAAACGACAGTTCAGTCGATTTGCATCTGGGAAGCCTTTTTGGTTACTTTTGGGGCGCTGCCAAAAGTAACCCTAGCGGAGCGTTAGAAAAAGCGTTAGAAATTATAGATTTTTTATTTGTAATTGTTCTATAAAATACTACAATCACCTCACACCAAATCTGTTTCAAACTTCTCACATATAGCTTAATATGAATTATCATGTAGTGTACGACGATCCCAACGAAGATCTGTTGACTAGATTATTTAAAGTAAGATGAATCAACGATAACGTTGACTCTTTTTTGAATCCAAAACTTGCCGACTATCGATTAGACCCGTTTCTATTGAATGATATGGAAAAAGCCGTAGACAGGATTATTGCCGCCGTGAAAAAAAAGGAGAAGATTATGGTATTTTGAGATTATGATGTCGATGGAGTAACTTCAAGCTATATAATGTATGAATTCATTACTAGATTTTTGAAATACAAAAACGTCAGCATCCAATATCCTGACAGAATCAAAGAAGGCTATGGGATCAAAAAACAACATATCGATGACATCAAAAAAAAATGAGTACAACTTATCATTACTGTAGACAACGGTATCGCTTCGCTCCAAGAAGCTATCTATGCCAAAGAGCAATGAGTAGACTTGATCATTACCGACCATCACCAAGATTTAGAGTCAATTCCTGAAGCGGTAGCTGTGGTCAATCCCGTAGTTTCTGAAAATTACCCTTTCAAATGACTCGCATGAGTAGGGGTTGCATTCAAGGTCATCTGTGCGTTATTGTCCAAATCAAGCTTTGACCAAAAGCAGAGGAATCATATTTTCAATTATTTTCTCCCTATCGTCGCTATAGGAACAGTAGCCGATGTTGTACCTCTCGTAGGAGAAAATAGGGTTATCGTCAAAAAATGACTGGAGCTAATGAACTCAGGAAAAGATTTGCCAGCATCTCTCAAATGATTTTTGAAATATCTGAATATAAAATGAAATATAGACACCTACCATATATGATTTATTATTTGACCAAGAATCAACGCAGGTGGCAGAATCAGATCACCCTATGATAGCCTCTATTCACTCCTCTATTCGGGGGAAAAACAAATGGAATATTTGGATAACCTCGAACTTATCAATACCGAGAGAAGACAAATCCAAGAACGCATGTTCAAAGAAGCAGAAACGATGCTTGATCTAGAGAAGAAAATGTTGATAGCATATCACGAAGAATTTCATGAAGGAATTGTATGAATAGTTTCCGGAAGACTTACCGAAAAATACAATAAGCCATCTATGATCATGAAAATCGATCAAGAAAAACAAGTAGCTGTAGCAAGTTTAAGATGACCAGAATATTTTAGTGTGATAGATATGCTCAAGAACAATGCAGAGCTCTTAGAAAGATTTGGCGGTCATAGATGAGCGGGATGATTGATGGTTAAACTAGCAAATTTGGACGAGCTTATCAAAAACATGAACACACATTGTGAAGCTTGCATCAGTGAAGATAACCTTATCAAATCTGTCAAAGTCGATACGAAAATATATGAACACGAGCGAAACAATACCATGCTTGAACAAATAGATAGGTTAGCACCATTTGGTGAAGGCAACAAAGAACCAGTATTATTATTGGAAAATGTGAATATCAAAAAAATAGAAAAAGTAGGAAACAAAGGAAAATGCCATCTCAAGATCCATGCTACCTTTGGAGACAAAAAAATCGTCAGTATGTTTCGATGAAAATGAGATGAAGTAGAAGAACTTATCGCACGTCATGGAGAGACACCAGTAGCAATAGTGGGAAAAGTGAGAAAAGACACTTTCAATGGATGATTCTATCTCGAATGAGCAGATATCCGTTAAGACTTTAGTCATTAGACTATAGCCGATAGCAACGAATCCTTAAGCTATCGACCAAAGACTAAAGTCTATAAACTAACACGAAGTCATCTTGAAACACGACCAAGGATTTATATAGTATAGCCAATCATCCAGTCGAAGTCCTCCCGTGAGGATTTTTGATTTATACTCGAACGCCAAAAGAATCAGTAAAACGCAATTCTTTTGAATGCGAGAGTTATGCTGACCGTCTACGGAAACATAAAGTATGAACGAAGTGAAATAATTTATAATTTCAAAAACGGATCAGTATATCTTTTTATCACACAAAGTATTTTTATCGTTTTATCGCGAAGCTTAATATGAATCAGAACGAAATAAACCAGATCAACAGTATCATCACCAATATAGAAGAAAAAAGATGATATGTCCCATATTTTTCCGATCTTGAAAATCACGAAATATTTTGACCTGTATTCAAAAGCGTTTCTTCAGAAGACAAGATAGAAATCCAACATATCATCAATGATTATATCGCTGAAAAGATAGAAGGTATGACCAAGACAAAATGAGGACAGCTCTTCAAAAGATTCTACGAAGCGTATAATGAATTGTTTCGAAAATTCAGAACCATGAACGAAACCGGAGAGGGGAATAATTTTCAAGAAACAGGAAGACAGGTCGAACAAGAAATGTTCAAACTTGAATGAATTCTCACAGAAAGGATGCTCAAACAAGAAAAAGGACTCGACAAAGTCATCGATTCCTTTTACAAAATAGTATATACGTTTTTTCCTAAGTACAATAAGATAGATTAGAGATCATAATAAACACACAAAAGTACAATATCCTTGATATCGTGATATAAAAGGATATACACTAAACAACTGGAAAAGAACTGAACGGGACCAGGATAAAAACCCAGTAGGGCTGAGACAAAAACATAAATCATGAAAAGAATCAGAGGTCCTAATTGGACCAAAATCGACGTTAATGGCCGGAAGCCAGTAAAAGACTAAAAACAGGTTGTACAAGAAGCAAACCCTCGAAGTATTTTTCGAGGGTTTCGTGTATAGCAAGATAATAAGTATACCTAAACATGATAATCGACTGCTATAGCAAAATCTCTATACAGTCCTCGTCCGCCAAGACGCCGATATCGGAGCAATCTATCATATTCAAGGATGATATTTCAGACAGGAAGTGTATTTCATCTATGATGCGCTTTTTCAGTATTGGAATCATACACATAGAAAATACGTTTCTTATCATCGTATCACCATAAAGTGATATAATGCTGCAAGGTAAACGCTCTACGAAATGAAAAATTCCTTGTGCTGCTGTATGCATGAGAGATCAAAAGAATCACCGGTCATTTCTGAAGCAATGATTTCAGAATTTCGATTTTTCTATGCTTATTTGTCCGTCTGCAATGGATTCTTTTGGATGATAATCCATGCTGTTTCAGAACCTCCATAAGCGAATCAGGAAACATATATCAGAACTTTCTACCCAATCGTCCACTGGCATAACATCTCCAATTATTGATCTGACTACCATTATATCATTCGATCACTGCTTTGAGTGTATACATCCCGCAGGTTCATCTGCGTTCATCCTTTGAAGGAAAAGACGAAGGAAATTTGGGTACGATATATTGCATTCAAAAAAACAAGAAAATAAATCTTGATACTCATGTCTTAGCCTATCGGCAGGCAGGCTTGATACTATTCTACAAAATGAAGAAAAATTCCATTATATTTCTGGACTTGAACTACATTCACTTTACTCCCATCATCCAACTCAATAACTCCTCTATCTCACATCTGACCTCAACTTTCTGCATAAAATGGCGTAGTATCAAATACCAATATTCTTTGTCAGCTTGCCCCGAGTCAGTCGGGGTGGATTTCAAAATCTTTGAGCAAATTCACTTTTTCAGACGCTAACATTTCATATCACACAAACTTCGTAGGAGGGATTCATTGCAAATGACTTGCTCGATCTATCCCCTGCTTGAACATATCTTTGGATCATGCACGGGATCTTTCCTGTTGTGCTTCCATCTCTTGTTCAAATCCCTTGATATCAAGTTTCAATCATTGCTCTTCAATGATCTCTTTCGTGAGCTCCAAAGGGAATCCGAATGTATCATAGAGTTTAAATATATCTTTTCCTGAAATAGTTTTTTTAGTTGATCACTTGATGAGTTCATCAAGCAATTTTTGTCCATGGGCAATGGTTTTTTGAAATTGCTGCACTTCCTTGATAAATACAATACTGATATGTTTAGTATCAGCATTAGCTTCCATGAGTGCATCGACAAACGTCACCATAGTCGTGATAAACGAGTCAAAAGTACTCTCAGAGATAGATTTCAAAAGCATAAGATTATAATACATTCTCCTGATAAGCCTTCTGAGAACATACCCTCTTCCTTCGTTGGATGGAATGATAGCATGATTGATAAGAAAAAATGCCGTCCTGATATGATCAACGATAATTCTACATCTTCTTTCATGTCCCTTGTAGGTGATATCAAGCGTCCTTTCTATGAGATTGATCAAAGACGAAAAAATATCAGTATCAAATACCGTTTCTTTCTCCTGCAATACCTTAGCCATTCTCTCAAATCCCATGCCTGTATCAACATTTTGATTCTTCAACTTCGTAAGTTTACCTGTATCATCACGATAAAATTCCATAAACACATTATTCCAGATTTCCAACCGATTATCATCATCTGTTTTAGGATTTGATCATTTGGGAGGAAAGGATTCTTTACCTACCCGATAAAATATTTCTGTATCCGGTCAACAGGGACCTACAGGTCCAGGACTCCATCGATTGTTGTCGGCAGGCATATAAGCAATTCTCTCTTCGGGCATACCCATAGTTTTCCGATATCCTGCTGTCTCATCATCTCTTGGTGCATCTTCGTCTCATTCAAAGACAGTAACAGCTAACTTTTTAGTATCGAATCACAATTCATTGACAAGAAATTCTCGGCTCCATTGAACAGCTTCTTTTTTGAAATAATCACCGAGTGATCGATTTCCCATCATCTCAAAAAAAGTGAGATGGCTAGCATCCCCCACTTCATCAATATCTACAGTTCTGATACATTTTTGGATATTAAATAATCTTTTGCCTAGTTCGTGTTCTTTACCAGAGAGATAAGGAATAAGCTGCTGCATTCCTGCAATAGTGAACATGGCAGTGCTTTCTTTACCACCGATCAAGGAACTCTCTGGAAGATATACATGCTGTTTGGATAGCCAAAATTCATTCCGATGATTTCTAAATTCTTTGGATGATATTTTTTTCATAATTCTCAAGCTTATTTTCTAAAGAAAATAAGAACTTAGATTGCAGAACGTAGATCTTTAGAAAAAAATTTCATTACTAAGTTCTAACTACTAAGTTCTAAGGTCTAATTAAGTTGTTTAAGTACTTTATTATCCTTGATACTATCAATAAAATCATACAAAGCTACTTTATTGACACCATCAGCAGTAAGGATATACATCTCTGGCCTGTTTCCACTGGAATCAGGGATATCGATATCTACAACCTTGCTTGTTCCGAGATCAAACTTGAACATAAAGATATAATAGAGATCATAATTGTACGCGTCAGCACTTTTGGCAGGACGTGATTCGTAGACCGTGAATGTCTGACCGATTCTATCAAACAAGAATATATATTTTGAATTGACGGAACTGATGACTTTGACATCATCAGAATATTGCATTGTTTTTTTGTCACCTCATTTCAATGCTACTTCACGTACATCAAGGGTAAATGCAGTTGGAGGATTCCTTCGGAATTGATAGAGTTTACCGCCATTCCATGTCAAAAACGATCCATCGATAGCGAAATTAGCAAGTCCTGATCAGAAAGAGAATCCCGTCATGTTGGAATTCAGATAATATTTTTGTCCTCATTGATAGATAGTCTGAGAGCCTAGAGTATTGCGGTATCTGGTAACCAATGTTGTATTGCCAGCAGCACTTATATTGTTTTCAAAGACATACAGATTAGATTTTCCATACGTAACGACACCAGCGATATTCTTACTAAACGGCTCTTCATCTGTTGTAGTGACCGGTTGAGATCATTCTTTGTTGATAGAATAGATATTGGCATTATTAGTGAAACAATAGATTCCATCCTTGAGAAGATTGAGATTACATCACTGGAGCGTATCAGTAGAAGGGAAATTATAATCAATCAAAGATCCTCTCATATTATCATCCAAGGCTCCTATAAGAGCAGATTTCGTTCATGCGATAATCATATTTCTCCAAACATAGAGTCATTGGATATCACCAAGTTTAGTAGTTTCTGATGCATTGAAAGTCAAAATCTTGGTCTTTTTGCCGAGTGTAGCATCATCAAATTTGGACATACTGCTAACATAAACGATATTGAATCCTTTGTAATATTCTGATTGTAAGAGTTTCCTAAATTGTGCTACATCTTCAAGCCATCTTCCTTTGCTTTGAAGGACATCAAGTTTACTGAGGATCTCATTATATTTGATAGATTTCTCTTCAGAAGTGGGATCCATACCCTGGAACATAAAGAGATCTTTTTTGATATCTTCTATGGTCAGATCGACAGTAACACCATCTGAAGTGACAAAAGTATCAGAATTTGATTTCAAGACCTGAGACAAGAGATTGATGACCATAAACAGGATGAAGATACCGAGAATCGCGACAGTTGCCTGATATTTATTTTTGAACAAAGTTTTTTTGATTTTATTGAGAAAAGAATTTTCACTCATATGTTTGATATAGTCTTCATGAGCTTTCACAGGTGCTCCTGTAATGAGATAATGGAAGATGAATCCAAACGCTTTCTTATCCAATCTTGCATTCAAGAGTTCTTGGAAAAAATTGATCAAGTGTGTATCTTCAGATCTCAAAACGCTCGCCATCTCTTTGAAATCGCTTTGATCAAACACGTCAGAAATCTTAGTTCCTACATATAATAATTGGTCTTGACTCTCCACATCTCATTCAACAAAGTCAGAGAACAAATCTATCTTCCCTTTATCATTGAGTGAATTCGTCAACGAATAATATAATTTTTCATCTCTGAAAATCATCACGCTCACATCTCCTATCATAGACAGCATCAAGATATTATCCAACACGATCTGAATATATCATTTGATTCAGAAAAATTCCACATCACGCACCTTATCAGCGAACGCCTTAAGCTTCACATTGAGATTTTGGAGTGCTATCTCAAAATTATTTTTCACCTCATCGACATCAGAAGTATCATCGGTAATCTTATCTTTGAGTTCTGCGACAAAATCCTGAAGCAGATCTTTTTGAAAGTCCAAAAATTTATTGGACTGGAATCCGACGAACATTTTTATCTTGATTCCATTATGCAATTCCTCGACAAAATTGAACACCTGCTCTTCCGTAAGATAGAGAAATTTTTTTTCTTTGAGATGCATGCAAACGAACGTAAAATAACTAAAAAATGGAAAAATCTAGCATTTTTTATCATATGTATACATCTTTAGTTCTTTTTCAACAGCAAATAAACGAATATATACCTGAAAAGCGCCAAGGTAGAGACAACTTTTTTCATATTTCTCTTAGGATCGGAAATAAGTCTCCACAATCGCTCCAATCTAAGCTTTCTAACAAGCTTAGGAGCCCTCTTCTGCTCTCCCACCCAAAAATCAAACGTACCTCATTGATTAAAAACAATAAGTCAATAATCCTGAATGCGATCTTTGTTAGCTAAAGTCCAGATTTCCTGAATTGGATAGTCAGGCGTCGATCTTGCATTCAGCAATATATTGATATCTTTGTCTCTTCATTTCAATGAAAGTTCGATATTTCCCCAATCTAGATTAGTATATCCATCTTGAGCATAGATAACATTATATCCTTGTTTCAGCAATACTTGTTTCGTCTTTTCCAAGAGATGAGGATAGGTTCCATACAAGATAATATTCATATGCTTTTCAGGATAACGCTCTTGGACATACGAGAAAAAAAACGGGCAGAAATCGGTTCCGTTGAGATTATCAAATCGTTTCTTTTTTGCGAGATAAGTGAAAATCTGCAATGCTATTCCATCCATAAGTACGACATCAGCGTCTACGATCGCATGCTGATAAAGTGCATAAATTCATTGAATATTCATTGCCTTGTAATCAGCCAACAACGCTTCACGAAGCTCCTCTGCTGGATATGCTATATGATGATGATTGAATAATTTCTTGGCTGCAATATTCGCGAAATAGAGATAATCGACAATACAAAACCCCTTCCTATCATAGAGACCAAGGATATGTTCACATGCCTGATCGGCAGTTCACTGGAATAAAGTATTGAGGATTTTTTTGTACACGAACAATTTTTAGCATGTAAAATTCAGAATTCAGAAATTCGTTAATTCGTAATTGATGTTAATTCTACACCAGGATAATAATATTCTAAGATTTGTTGAAGTGTTCGTCATTTTTCCGCTAAATACTGTGCTCATTTTCCGCTTAATCAGACTCAATGCCCATTGAAATCAAAGCATGGTGCGAAATCGAGTTTGGATTGTAAATATGGGGTATCAGATCGTCATCGTTTCTCTTTTGCAGATCGAGTGAATCCAGCAGAACAGCTGAAATATGGTAAGATAGGTACGTATCCATCATAGAGGATGACTTTATTTTGAATATCGTCCAATAACGATGCTGACATCGTAGAAGTTTTTTCTCGTCATGCTCATACATATTTTTGGAACATATCAGGATTGTCTATCGCTTGATAACTTGCACTGGCAGGAATGGAGGGATGAGTGTTTTCACCATTGATATAGAACAAGGTATACATCTTTGCAAGCAACAATACGAGCATCTGTTTTTGTCTATTTTCTGTATCACTAGTTTCTGCGATACCTTTCATATAATTATCGAATGTGGTTCTATTCATGACAATAGCTTGATCAACGTAGGTTCATAGATTGAGATTTTTTATACTCTCTTTTTTTCGGATCAATGATCATCTGAAGGTATTCCATGGGGTTCCTCCATACGATTTTCTGGAATAATTCGTCACGGAGACCAATCCTCTATTTGTAGAATATATTTCAAGATTTTGGACTGTTATAGGATTCTCCACATCAGGAAGTCTGAGATAGATGAAACCATTACTCACTTCTACAGCAGGATTGGTATACGTATAGGTCTTGCTATCAGCCTTGATAGTACATCATCCATCACAAGAGATATCATACCTTGGATAGTTCATGCTTAGATCATACAATAATATAGTGAGCGGTGTATTGATAAGTGTTTGCACATCTTCTACAGAGATCTTTGAGGTAATCTTGGTGATATTCTGTGATGAAGAAGTGATTCATTTTCTCGTCATATATTCTTGTTTCACACCATTGGCTAGAGCATCAAAATCATTTTTTCGGATGACGTTCATAGAAAATGTTTTCGTTCATGAAGTAGTAACAGCAGAGATGGTCTTAATACCGCTCGTTCATTTTTTGGTCAGAGAGACAATCAATTGGTTTCATACAGATGCACAAGAATTGATGGTGATTGTGGTATCTTTGGTGGTACAAGATTTCACTCCAGATCGTCTAATAGGAAGTTCAAAAGTATCGGTAGTAAGATCTGAATAATATCGTCCTGCGACAGTAATTCATCTATATATAGAAGGTTTGGAGACTGCCATAGGCGTGCTTATCAAGGAAAGCGTAGAAAGATTTTTGCTGACTTGTTCCCTGAGTTCAGGAAGAACATCGTAGAGATTTGTTCCTGGACAAGAAGTGACCCCTGCGTCAGTATGTCCTGCAATCGTATAATTTGTATACGGTTCAAGATAGGGTACTTCGTCAGATTCTTTGAAATATTGAACAGTAGCCTTAGGATTGATCTTATACTTCCTTGCCAACGACGTAGTGAGTTGTACCAAAGATTTGAGTGAAGCATCAGTAGGGGCATTTACATTAAAGTTTCCCATAAGAGAGATTCCTACACTCGGTGTGTTATTTCGACTCACATGGGCACCCACAACACCATCACCTCCAGCTCTTCCTTCGTAGATATTACCAAATGGATCGATAACAAAATTATATCCGATATCTCATCGTCACTTGGTAAGCGTATGATATTTGTAGATAGCTTGAAGCTGGGTGATAGCAGCACCTGTTCATCAGGTAAGCAAATAAGTATAATCATCAGCGGTATGATGGATGATGATCTTGGATTTGTTGGTATGGATGCTTTCCGGCCATTTGAGATAATTACCAGCAGAAGATTCACGATATTCTTCGACGGTCTGTTCAGTAGGAGTAGTAGAAATAAGATAATCTGTAGCGGCTTCTCATTCATATTGCTGCCTTTGAAGCTCAAGATATCTCTGCATATCTGTTTCCATCAATTGTGCCATCTCTATTTCTCTTTGTTCTGCACGAACTGCGTCTCTCTCTGTTTTGGATTCGTTGGCATATCTCCGAGTTTCATTTGCCAACCATTGTGAACGAGTGATGATATTCACTCCAGGCAAATTCCATGAAACTGCAGAAACATAGGACCCAAATCCCATAAGCAGAAGCGTTAGTATCACAAGTTTTTTATACATTTCCATCAACGTAAAAATAAAGTGTATAGTGATTTTCGATTACCCTTCTTGAAACCATAGACAATAAAAGAAGGAGGGAAGATTATCATAAAAAAAATCCTCTTTTTTTCAACTAGAAATCCAACACATCCCATTTACGGTTGAAACCCTGAAACAAAAAATTAGACTCTATTACTCCGTTAATTCGTTAACCCTTTACTCCGTTAATTTATTACTAATGTTTATTCATTTACACGGACATAGCACCTTCTCTTTTCTCGAGGCTATAGGCAAACCAGCAGCAATCATAAACAAAGCCAAAGAACTCTGAATGAACGCTATCGCCATCACTGATTACAATGGTATGTATGGTATGGTCAAATTTTATCAGTTAGCCAAAGAAGCAGGTATCAAGCCGATTATAGGTGTAGAGTTAGGATTCGTCATGGATATCAGTTCACAGATACCAGAACAACAGATAGGTAATATCGTCATCATTGCCAAGACCAAAGAAGGCTACCAAAGCCTTATGGAACTAACGTCATTCGCAAACAAGGAAGGGATGAAAGGGAAACCAAAAATAGATCTCCAAATCCTAAAAAGATTCTGAAGAGAAATTATTTGTATCTTTGGAGGTGCAAATTCTCGGGTAGGGAAAATGATAAGTCTAGACGAAAAAGAATCAAAGATTATCGAAATACTACATCTGATCCAAGACACGGTAGGCAAAGAAAACACGTACCTAGAAATCATCGCGCAGGACTACAACGAAACGACAGAATCCAAAAAAACTAACGAAATCCTGATGGTATTGGCAGAAAAAGAACAAATCGACTGTGTGGTAAACAACAACTACTTTTATCCGTCCAAATGAGATAAACAAGCACGAGAAGTAGCATTGGCTATCAAAGATGGCATGAAGATCTACGACGAAAGCAGAAGGAAACCTAAAGGACAGTTTTATATCATGACAGAAGAAGAGATAAGGGATATTTTGAAAAACAACGGAATAGACAAAGCGAAGATAGACAAATTGATAGCAACGAATACCGCTATAGCTGAGAGTATAGAGACGGATATAGACCTCAATCAAGCCCTCTTCCCAAATTATGAAACCCCAGAAGATGTAAAAGAGCTCTATGAACAATACAAAGATGGATTAGTCATAGATGAGTAATTGAGATTGTTATTGCTAGTCTGATATATGTCAAATAATGAGAAGCTATCATACGTTTACTTTTTGTTTAAAGCGGATTTTTTGATTTTTTCAAGGTATCCTCAATTATTTCATAACGAATATATAACATTTTTTTTGATGTACCCACAAATTTTGGGAAAATAATTATAATATCCAATTGAAACACATTTTTTTTTCACTACACTCGCAAAAAGAAATCATATTTTTTTTGTAATTCTGAATTTTCATATTCTCGTTCAACCCACAACTATTCGGGGTTGATTGAAGAATATATAGTTGCCAAAATGAATGAATATTCGATTGGCAAACTAGCATTTTACATTCTGCATTCTAGAACATGGATATCAAAGCATACATTGCAGAACAATTGAACGAAGAACAAACATTGGCAGCACTTCATACCGACACTTCAAGCTTGATTATCGCAGGCGCAGGAAGTTGAAAAACCAGAGTGCTCACCTACAAGATTGCCTACCTCATTCGGGGGAAGCAGATTCCTATTAATAGAATTTTAGCCGTCACCTTCACCAACAAAGCAGCGAACGAGATGAAAGAAAGACTCATCAAAATCTCTAAAGAGATTGCGAGTCATAAAGCCCAAAGTCAAAAGTCCGTAAAGTCAGATCTTACGACTTGAGGGACCTGATGACCTTCGACTGATTCTATAGAAGATTTTCTCGAAAGCATAACCAAAAATGATGAAGTCATGACGCCTGATCATTTTCAGACGGCAAGCTCATTGAAATGGATAGGAACCTTCCATAGCATCTTTTTGAAATTTTTAAAGGAAGATATCGAAAAGCTCGAAAGAAAATACACCAAGAATTTTGGAATTCTAGATACCAGTGAAAGTCAGACTGCCATCAAAGATATATTGAAGAGAATGAACCTTCAGGATGTATACAAAGTAAATGAAATTAAAGGATTCATTTCCACACAAAAAAACAATGGAATAGAAGCAAAGATGTTTCTCAGCACAAGCAAATCAGATTATGATCAACACATGGGACAAATATATGAAGAATATCAAAAATCATTGGAAAAAGCGAATTCACTAGACTTCGATGACTTGTTGATGCTCCCCTACTTACTGTTCAAAAAAAGCAAGGAAACGCTAACCAAATGGCAAAATAAATTCGCGTACATACTAGTCGATGAAGCACAAGATACCAATCGAATCCAATTTGAACTCATGAGAATGTTGACCGGAAACGGGGCAAACATCACGATGATCGGAGACGATTTCCAAAGTATCTACGGACGGAGATGAGCGCTCATGGAAAATTTTTTGAACGTAAAAAGATACTGGCCAGATATCCAAATGTTCAAATTACAAATCAATTATCGTAGCAAGCCGCACATCGTTCATGCAGGAAATCATATCATCAAAAACAACGTGAATCAATACCAGAAAGAAATCGTTCCGCATAGGACATGAGATGACAAGATAACGATTTTCTCACATGGAAGCGAGATGGACGAAGCAGCAAATATCGTAGATATGATCAAAAAAATGAAAGAAGGAGATAAGATAAAATCACGAGGCAACATTGCGATATTATATAGAACAAATGCACAGTCCAATCCCTTCGAACAAATGTTTCTCCAAGAAGGAATCCCGTACAAAGTCTATGGAGCTTTCAAATTCTTTGAAAGAAAAGAAGTGAAAGATATCATTTCGTATATCAAGAATATATTGAATCCTGCAGATAGTATTTCACTCAAAAGAATATTGAATATTCCAAATAGAAAGATCTGAAAGACTACCCTTGATAATCTCGAAGAACAGGCAATCATTCAAAACGTCACCTTGATTGAAATTCTTCACCAAGTAGCAAATGAAACGTCAGCCATCAAAGTGACACCACAAGCAAAAAAATGAATTATGGAATTTTTGGAAGCTATGAAAGCTATAAAGACACATATGGCGAATCACACCGCATCAGAAACGATAGATATGTTAATCAAAAAAATAAAATATAGAGACTATTTGGTAAAAGAAGAAGGTAATGATGCTGCTGCAGACGAAAAATTTGAAAACGTAGGACAGATAGTCAACATGGCAGAAAAATATGTAGAAAAAGGTGAAGATGCGCTAAGACAATTCTTAGAAGAAGTCGCATTACTCTCAGATATATCAGAAAATGATCAAGGAGAAATCGATGCGGTGAAATTGATGACCGTGCATTCGAGCAAAGGATTAGAATTTCCTATTGTCTTCGTCTGCGGACTGGAAGATTACGTGTTTCCATTAGGAAATGCGATGATGGAACCAAAATTGTTGGAAGAAGAGAGAAGATTGATGTACGTCGCAGTCACGAGAGCAAAGGATGTGTTGTTTCTTTCCCACGCACAGAGCAGAATGACACGATGACAGACCAAAAACAATCCTGCAAGTAGATTCATCGACGAGATACCAGCAGATCTCTTGAAAAAATTCGATCTCTGAGGAGATGCATGATGATCAAAAGGTCCGAACATCAATGAAAGTGATATTGTGAGACATAAATTATTCGGCACAGGATATGTATTAGAAGTTCGAAACAATTTAGCGATAGTAAAATTTCATAATTCAAAATTCTGAGTCAGAAAGATAGAGATGAGATTCCTTGAGATTATATAAAAACATTGAATTCCAGAAGGAAAAGACTATACAATAAACCAAATCCACTATAATACAAATAAGATGAAAAAATTGTTCACATGGTTCCGTATCTCAAGATCTTCACAAGAAATGATAGAGTTCAGATTAAATTCCGATGATATCAAAGTCATCGAAAATGAGATATTTGGAAGGAACGACAACTACTAGTAAGTTTTTCTTACAGAGACTAAGCAGGTATTCGCTTAGTCTTTTTTTTAAATACTATATATTGTAAGAGATGCTCAAAACGATATAGTATCAAAAATATTTATCAATAATAGAATATTCCATGATCAACAAAAATTTTCTCTACGCCGTCGTCGGCGCATCAAACAATGAAGAAAAATATGGATACAAAGTTTTTCAAGGAATTCGCTTTGATGGCTACGGCCATCATTTTTTTACTCTTAGGAGTGAAAGCAACGTCAGAGTATGATCTGAATAATATAGGACTGGAAGAAAGCGAACATCCCTTGCAACAAAAGACTTACCTCGCTGATGTTTAAGCGGGGTTTCTTTGTATTTACAAATCTATTGTTTTTTGTTTTAAATAAATTATAGTATTGACATATATTTATTAATAGAAATGTGAATGTTTTATTGAGAGTACGACGATCCCTATCAAAATCGTGAATTAAACTATTACCTCAAAAAGAATCTCCCTATGGATGAATTCGTTACGGGAAATTTTTCTCAAGCAGAAAAAATAGTCGATGTATATAGATCACATATCAATACATGTTTGAAACAAGCGGAAAAGAGATACATCTGAAACGATCCTGATATCAAAACACATATAAAAAAGGAATTGGATGTATTAGAACAACAACATAAAGAATGGACGGAGAAAAGAGAGATTGCCATCAAAAAAATGGAAGACATAGAGAAAGAGATAGCAAAGGAGATAGAATTATTGAAAGCAGAAAGAAAATGAGATAAGATATGGGACGCATTCATAAAATTTTTGGAAGACAAAAAATGCAATCGGAATTTTACAGAATTTATGCTCGCACGAGATAAATTGGAAATCAATAATCCAGAAAAACACAAAGAAGCTCAAGGGACATATCATGATTTTCTTAATTCCTCGCATAGAGAGAAAATACAGGAACTTCAATTCGAATTTTCAAAAAAGAAATCTGACAAAAATGAAACGACACGTAAACTATCACACAAATCCAATTCAAGCAATATAGAGAAAGAGATTATGGAGATAAAAACAGGAACGAGATTGTTCGATATAAATAAAGAAATAAAGAAAGAAGTAGAAAAGATACTAAGGAAAAGGGGACAAATAAGAGACGAAAAGGTAGATACAAGAGAGATGAAAGATTTCTTTACCAGTATCGTAGCTACACAGCTTATAACTGATGCAAAAATACAGCCAAGATTAAAAAAAGAGCTTATCAGAAATCATACGGACAAATTAGGACTCTTCGACCATATTCGAAATCTTCATACCGAGCATCGCTTCGATATCCATAAACTTATCAAAGACCCTGAAGGAAAAGAGATGGATGTCAGAGATCAGATGATTGAATCGCTTGTCCAAAATGCAAGAGAAACTCTTGAAAAAATGCCAGAAATATCATGATTTTTTCGACTAGATAGCAACAATAGCAAAGAAGAATTAGAAGAACGACAAAATATGTGATTCAGAGAACGAAGACTACATTTGATAGAAAAAATGATCAAACAATTAGATACTTTATTCAAAGGAAAAAAAAATTGCAATCGAGCGGCACTCCATGATCCATTATTAATTAAGCTTTTCGAAGGAATATATGACATGCACGAATCGCATGATTTCGAAAATCTTTGCTGAAAAGTACGAGATACTGATTTTTTCAATAATCGAGAGATATTAAGGGAGAATGGAAGAGAGATATTAAAAACCATCTTCACCTATATGTCACCGGAAGAAAGAGAAATCGTAAAAGATCATCGCAAATCACGAGTTACTTTTGATCAGATAGAAGAAGAAGTAGTACAGCAAGAAAAAAAAGAACAAGGAGAACAATTATCACTTCACAATCTCGCACCGGTATACAATATCAAATGATATATAGAACAAATAAGCGCTCATATCGAATCATTGATAGGAAAATTATCATTCGATCACAAACGAAAATTCGAAGGTATAGTACAAGAAATGTTAGAAAAACAATGTTTCAAGACAAATACAGATCCAAAAGCGATACGAGTACCTATATATATAGATACAAGCAGAGAGATATCACCGCTTTCAGAAGAAGAATTCATCGAACGCGTAAAAGAAAGCAAATGAGGCAAGTCATTATCACTCAGATTGAAAAAATACGAAGGAAAATTACTGCCCGACATCAACGAACGAATAGCAGAAACGAAAAAAACCGTCAAAGGAGATATCAAGTAAGTATATTTTGAAAACATATTGCAAGATATACGGGAAACCGTATATTTTTTTTATCATTTGATCGATTTATCATTTTATCATCCAAGATGATTAATAAAAATTTTCTCTACGCTGTCGTCGGCGCATCAAACAATGAAGAAAAATATGGATACAAAGTTTTCAAGGATTTATTGGAATGATGATACAAGGTGATACCCATAAATCCTAATGAACAAGAGATACTGAAAACCAAGGTCTACCCTACTCTTTCTGCTACAGAAAAAAAAATAGACGTCGTGATTTTTGTAACTCCTCCCACAGTGACAGAAAAGGTTTTGGAGGAAGTAAATGAGCTAAAGATAAAAAATGTTTGGATGCAACCATGAGCACAAAGTGATGCAGCGATAGATTTTTGCAAAAAAAATACCATTGAATGTATCCATGATGCATGCATAATAATTCAGAGAAAAACACAATAAAATATTTTCAACAGAATATGGACAAGAAAAGATCATTTTTTATGGCTTATACATAGGCATTTCTCTCAAAAAATATTTTTTTGTCTATAAAAGATTTTCCGTGCGAAAACTGAGCTACTGCCTAGAAAAAAATAGCAATATATAACATAATTTATATAATTAATTGAATATGTAAACTCAATATTTTTTCTATGTGTTGATATACTATATGAGAAGCGCAAACATTCAGATACCATTTTTTCAAAAATAATGTCGTTATGTTTGCTTTTTTCATTTCCTTACATATAAAAATTGTAGCAAGGAAAATTTAACTTTCAAAGGTTAGATTTCTACCTGGCATTTTATCTCTTATTATATACCGCAAATGGTAGCTAAGAAAAAACCTGCAGCTAAAAAAGCTGTAAAGAAGGTTGTAAAGAAGGCTGTTAAAAAGGTTGTGAAGAAAGTTGTAAAGAAGGTTGCTAAAAAAGCTCCTGCTAAGAAACCTGCAGCTAAGAAACCAGCTAAAAAGACTGCTAAGAAAAAATAGTCTTTTTAAAAAAACAAAAAAACAAATACTCTGCCTTCGGGCGGAGTATTTTATATATTGTCCTTCAAAAATATTTTCTATTTTTGATTGAACAATATATAGTTACTACCAAAACAATTCCTTATTATATTTCGGAATTATTGGTAGTAATCTAATTACATTGAAAAATAACAAGCAATAATTACTCTCATAGAAAAGATTTTTTAGGCTTTAAGCTTTGAGCTTTAAGCTTTGAGCAAATATCGTTTTGAAAAAAGTTTTAGTTGGTCTGTCATGAGGAGTTGATTCTGCCATCGCTGCATATCTCTTGAAACAGCAAGGATATGATGTTGTAGCAGGATTCATGAAAAACTATGTCTCTGATACGGGCAATTGTACTACGTATAGCGACGCAGAAGAAGCCATCAAGGTTGCTAAATTTTTGTGAATAGAGATTATTTCATTTGATCTTCAAAAAGAATACAACGAAAAAATTATAGAATACATTTACAATGGATATCAGCAATGAATTACACCCAATCCTGATGTATTATGTAATTCGCTAATCAAATTCGATGTTTTCCTCCAAAAAGCGATAGAATTATGATTCGACTATATCGCGACAGGACATTATGCTCGTATCGAGCAAGTTCAAAGTCAAAAGTCGAAAGTCGAAAGTCAAAAAAACGGCTTTACAGACATTACAGACCTTTGACGTTATAGACTATTAAGATGAATCGATTACAACAAAGATCAATCATATTTTCTCGCAGGATTGAACCAATACCAACTCAGCAAATCATTATTTCCTATCTGAGGATACACAAAGCCGGAAATCAGGACATTAGCAAAAAAAATATGATTACCAAACGCTACACGCAAGGATAGTCAGTGATTATGTTTCATAGGAAACATACCTATCAAAGAATTTTTATTGAAGAAATTACCAAAAAAAGAAGGGAATATTATAGATATGAAATGAAACGTGGTCGGTAAACACGACGGAGCATATTTTTTCACGATAGGACAGAGACATGGACTCAAACTCCCCTTCAAAGCATATGTCATTTCAACAAATGTGAAAGAGAATATAGTAGTGGTAGGAGAAAAAGAAGATAAAGCGTTATTTGGAAAGACAATAACAACAACCGGATGGCATCGAATAGGAAAACCAGAAAAATTACCGGGAAAAATTACCGCAAAGATCAGATACAGACAAGAGCCACAACCAGCAAAATTAGTCAAAAGTCAAAAAGTCAAAAGTCTAAAGTCTAAAGACTGACTTGATGGACATTACGGACTTGATGACTTGATGACTGTTATCTTCGATGACAAACAACGAGCTATCGCACCAGGTCAAACTATAGTCGTCTACAAAGGTGATGAATGCCTTGGATCAGGGACAATATGTAGATAATATAAAACAAAAAAGTCAAATAATTATGATAAACAAATTTGACAGGAATATTTTTTGGTGTATAATAGAAATACTTTAAAAATAGGCGAAAAACACCATGAAACACATCAAAAAGCACATCAGAAACATCAGCAAAGAATGAATGAAAAAAATCCTTAGCGGACTTGTCGTTCTTTTTTTCGCGATGGTGATGATATTTCAGAGACCAGAGACCACAGATCTCCAATTTGTATGGAATATGGATGAAGCAGGGATACATAACGCGCCTAATACACAACGAGATTATCTTTTTGAAGACAATCAAGGACAAGAGGTGTATCAAGGAAATATGGGAACAGACACATCAAATATTTCCTGAGAAAATATAGATATATTGATTGGTCAAGATGAGATAGAACAGATATTTTATGATCTTATAAATGAAACGGGCGAAGTATATAGTTGAACCATGGGAACGTGAATACAAAGTACAGGAACCATAGGAAAAACATATAGCTGATCTCTTGATTGTATCGCTCCACGAGGTGAAAATGTAAAAAATAAGGATTTTGTGTTGGCATACGAACAGAGAAAAGATGTGAATTCTATTTGTGACATAGAAAAAAGAGTATGTATGAGTTGAACACTCTGATGATCATTCACACAGGATTCATGTAAGGATGATGTAGTATATGAATATAGAAAAACAGAAGTCATCTCATACAATCAAAAAGTGCTCAACGAATATATCCAGCCGAACGCTCCGATAAACTCTTGAGCAGAATTCGATACAGAAGGCAAGATCAACAGTACAGAAACACCACCTATAGATACACGAGGAACCACCAATTCACCAGTAAAAACAGATCCAGAAGTTAGTCAAACAGTCCCATCAGCAAAAAGAAGTTGTACAACAGTTCGAGGACAAGAAATAGAAAATGGACAATTTGTCAAAGCATACAAATCTCCGCGCGGATTTATAGATCTCGAATGTAAAGTACAGATTAGACCATGTGTAGATGGAACATTGAAATGAAGTTACAATTATGCAAAATGCACCTTCAACAATACAACATATGCTGATTATCTCACTGCAGGATCTCCTACATCCAATACAGGATTCCTCTTTTTTGAACGAATCAAATCAATATTGAGAAGATCAAGATAAACAGTAAGGAACGGTTTGAAACCGTTCCCTACAAAAAAATATATGCTAAATGTTAAAGTCTACCAACTAAGTTCTAGCGCTATAGGACAATGATCAGATCACTCTACAGCAGTCTCGTGAGTGATTTTTTTTATATGAGAAAGTATATCTTTAGATACCCGGAAATAATCCAATCTCCGTCAGACATTCCTTGGTCTCGCTCACGCTCTGAAGGACCGCCGAGTATATTGATCTTTTAATTCAGGATTGAAATGTCTGAAGACATCTACATATCATTCTTTTTCTAGCTTATCCATCTCCGCTCTTTCGATAGGCAAGAATCAAATAGAATTCTCATTTTCTTTTGGCCTTGCGATATCTATCGGTCTATGACAGATATTAAAATCACCGCAGGTGATGACCTTTTCACCTTTATCTTTGAGCTTATTGATATAGTGGATGAAGTGCTCGTAGAATTTTAATTTATAGCTCAGCATTTCTGTCCCATCAGCTCTTTCTCATCAGTTGGGAAAATAAAGATTCAACAATGTAAAATCCTGAAACTTCGTCTCGACTACCCTACCATCTTCATGAAAATGTTCCACCGATTCAAACTTCGATGTTCACGAAACAAACTTTAAATTTTTTTTATACAAGGTAGCTACACCAGAATATCATGGCCTTTCTCCTATATGTCGAATTCGATTGTATTCAGCCATATGATAACGGAATTCTGGAGGTAATTGAGACTCGAATGATTTCACTTCTTGCAGGCAGATGATATCAGGATCATTCTGTTTCACCCATTCATAAAATCACTTGCTAGTTACAGCACGGATTCCATTAACGTTTCGTGAAGCTATCTTCATGCGGATAAAATATATGTAAATCTAATATTGATATCACTTGCTTGTACTGAGTTTCATACCTATATTATGTAGATGATTATCGACTTTTTCCGATTGCAAAGAGATGAATTTATCTAGAAAAACTATTTCAGCCGTATTGGTCTTGGTATCATATATTGCAAAACTCGATTTGCCGAATTTATGGGCGCCAAGCTCTCAAGGATTGACGATGATACAGTCATTAATCTTATCTATATTATGCTTATGGTCATGTCCATAGAATATCGCATCAAAATCTCATGATTTCGCCATAGGCTTAGCCAATGTCGGATAGTGAGATATGAATATTCTTTTTTCATCAATAACCAAAGAGTCGAAGACGTCGAAACCGACTTCCAGATTACTTCCCTCAGCCAATGAAGTCTTTGTTATAGCGACCTTATCGCCGTCATTATTACCTCGGATAGCGAAAGTAGGAATTGGAGATGCAGCGAAAATCTTAGCAACACCGTTATTAATGAAATCTCCTAGGAATAATATTTTCTCTACCTTTAATTTCTGGCATTCTTCCAATGCTACCACAAGATTATGAGCATTTTCGTGAACATCTGAGACAATAGCGATCTTCATAACTTTTTATAATATAATAAAATACTAATATCCTGTAGGTGGTGTAATCTTTTGTCATAGTACATTCAAGTTGAGTTGTTCAATAGCGTAATATATATTATCTATTTCTTGCAAAAAAGAGGTAGTGTCGATATTCTTTTCCGAAAGCAGATGGAGAATATATCCAGCCGTCTTCTCAAAATCATTGGCGAATTTTTGATTAATATCTTTTCGTGCAATACCCTTTAATGCTTCACTGTATATTGTATCATACATAATGATTCATTTCTTCATAAGGAATGCTATAGCAGGATACCCAAGATATCATTTCCGATACGAACCATTATCATTAGTCATGATAGCATTCGTCGCTTCATCATAGTGGATTATATAGTATTTATTTCCACTGGACGAATAACATTTCCCTTCATTTCCCAATAATCATCAAATTTCCAATCTATCATCAGCGATAGCTCATAAAGCTTCATAGATTTTTATCTTGGGAGGGAGTTTTCGTAATGCCATTATTTATAAATATTGAACAAATGTATTATTTTTATCTACTAAAATGCTTTTGGGCTTTGTTGGTGTATCAGTATATTCAAACGCCATGATGATGATCTCTTCACCGGCTTTGATGAGATGACTAGCAGCACCATTCATACAAATAATTCATGAATTAGCCTCACCTACAATCACATAAGTTTCCAATCTGGCGCCGGAGGTGTTGCTTATCACAAGAACTTTTTCATATTCAGCGATATCTACGAGATCCATCAATGTTTTATCGATGGTAATACTGCCAACATATTCAAGATTAGCCTCTGTCACAGTCGCTTTATGTATTTTTGCTCTGAGAAACGTTCTCATGGGTATATATTAGCTAAAAAGCTTGACGATTTTTTCGTCTCTTCCCTGCACCATAACATCATTTCCGCCTCATTTTACACCGATTTCCTGAGCTAACGCTTTCGCTGAAGTTCATTTTTTGGCAAGCAAGAGAAAATTTCCTTCATCGTTGAAAATGATGACATTCATATCATCGAAGAGTCATTTCGTAGCAGGAAGGATGTTCTTGAAATTGAGATCAGAAGATATTTTTATGATTTTTTTGAAATGTTTGTCGGATTTTGCGTCTTTTGTCTGTAATGCATCAATAATCATTTTGGATTCGAATGATTCTAAGGTCGCCTTCATGTCATCATACTCTTTCAAGGTCTTATCAAGTTTATCAGCGAGCTGTGTATGAGTCTTGATTCATAATTTTTCGATAGTCATATCCAAGATAGTCTGCACCTCATGAATTCTTGCAGAGACTTTAGGTCAAGTAACCGCAGTGATTCTCTTTATTCAGGAAGCTACTGCTTCTTGGCCGGTGATGGCAAAACATCACATATCTTTGGTATTGGTTACATGTGTACCTCCACAAAGCTCAATAGAAACAATATCTTCTGTATGATTAAAAACTCTCACGACACGCACGACATCACCATATTTATCTTCAAAGAACGCCTTGGCTCACATCTTGACTGCCTCATCATACGACGTTTCGTTCACTTCGACAGAGTAAGCATCATAGATCATTTGATTGATGTTATTTTCAATTTCGTGAATCTCTTCTGGACTTAGAAGTCTGTCCGCATTGAAGTCGAATCTAAGATAATCTTCATCAACGAGAGAACCAGCCTGCTTAGTCGTTTTAAAGATCTTAGCAAGTTCGGTGTGCAAGAGATGCGTAGCAGTATGTGCTCTCATTTTTGCATATCTTTGACATTGTTCTACGATAAGTTTCATACACTAGAGATAACAAAGTAAAGGATTAGAGTCCCATAGAATCAATAACTCCTGTTTCAATGTTTGTTGTTCCCGTCAAATCATCTCATGTCAAAATTTCACCAGTTCCTTGAGTGTTTCTAGCTCAGCCGATATACGGGACAATCATAGACAATCACGTAACAGCGACAAAGAACACAAGAATAAAAATGATAGTGAATTTTACAAATTTCTTTTTGCTAGCCATAATAATATATAAACAAATAAAATCTATTCATTAGCCGGAAATGGGATTAGTCCCGCAGGACTGTGGGGTACGATACCACTGCTCGGACCCTGTCCCGTATAACTACGGGAAGCTGAGCCCTGCCATAGGCAGGCAAGTATCCCGGCAAGACGTTACTCTCGATACAAATCATCAGGAGTGTAATTAATCTTAAACGCAAGATAGATATAATCATTAGTATCACTAGCTACAACCGTATGCTTATCATTAGGTTCTATAACCAAGACATCTCATTTTTTTGGATGGATTTCGACATCATTCACTATTCGATATCAACATTCATCCAAGAAATAAAAAATCTCAGTCTGAATTTTATGGAAATGGGAAGCAGCGGTTTCTCAAGCTTTGATTTTAATGTATTGAACATGATTTCATGGAGCATTCAACTCCTTTTCATCCAACAGTATTTTTTTACTATATCATTGTTTGTCTTCTCGTTGTTTACTATCTAATGGAACAAATTTCATAAGTGAAGATACAAATAAAATTATTTCTCTCTTGGCAAATTTAATTGTATATGCAATTCATCTAATTGATTCTGATCAACATTAGACGGAGCGTCCATCATCACATCTTGTGCTCTTCCTGACTTTGGGAATGCATATACTTCTCTAATATTTTCTTCGTCTTTGAGAATCATCAATAGTCTATCGAATCCGATAGCGAATCCTCCATGCGGTGGTGGACCGAATTGGAACGCTTCATACATAGCACCAAATTTCTGCTTGATTTCATCTTCTCCTCTACCAACCATCTTGAACGCTTCCAATAACAATTCTGGGTCATGATTGCGTATTGATCCGGAGAGAATTTCGTAGCCGTTACACGAAAGATCATATTGTTCAGAATATATCTCTAATTTGTTTGGATTTTTTAATGCTTCTCGACCTCATTTTACGATAGAAAACGGATTATGACAGAAATCTAATTTGCCGGTATCGTCCATTTCAAACAATGGAAAATCCTCTATCCAACAAAATGCTAAATCATTTTTATCTAGCTGCAAATATTTGTCTCTGATAAATGTTCTTAATCTTCCGAGTGACGTAGTAACCACATCGTAAGTATCAGCTACAAAAAGAATAGTATCACCTTCTTTAGCTCCTGTCTTGGTTTTAATGATTTCAACTTCTTCAGGACTGAGGAATTTAGCGATAGATCACTTCACTCATTCGGCATCGAAGCTTATGTATGCAAGTCATTTAGCTTTATTTTTTTTGACTTCTTCCGTAAGTTCGTCTGCTTCTTTTCTACTAAGCACTTTATTTTCGAACTTCATAGCTTTGATAGCTCACTTGTTAGCAACAGTATCTTTGAATACCGAGAATCATGAATTAGTAAAATCCTGTGTCATTTCAACAAGCGGCATATCAAATCTCAAATCAGGTTTGTCACTTCCATATTGATCTACTGCTTCTCTATGTTTGAGTCTTTTGAATGCTACCGTGATTTTTTTATGAGGTGAAAGTGTTGGGATAAGTTCATTGAGATATCATTCAACCACTCAATAGACATCTTCCTGACCAATAAACGACATTTCACAATCGATTTGATAGAACTCACACGAATGCCTGTCTGCTCTAGGATCTTCGTCTCTAAAACAGGGAGCTATCTGAAAATATTTATCAATTCATCCTACCATAAGCAATTGTTTGTATTGTTGTGGCGCTTGTGGCAATGCATAAAATTGTCCTGGATTGATTCTTGACGGTACAAGATAATCTCTTGCTCATTCCGGTGAAGAAACAGTGAAAATAGGCGTTTGTACATCGATAAATCCTTTTTCACTAAATCGATTTCTCGTAAAGGTAAGCATTTTTGATCTAAACAATACATTATCCAAAACCTTTCTTCTTCTGAGATCCAGATATCTATATTTAAATCTATTTTCTTCGCTCGTATTGGGTTCATCGACGATAGAAAACGGCAGAAGCTTTGCCTTGGTAAGGACTTTTACCTCAGTGGCATTGATTTCTATTTCGCCGGTAGCCATATCTTTGTTGATCATGTTTTCTGGTCTAAAAATAACTTCTCACGTTATTTGAACGACATATTCAGATTTAACATCAGGAAGTTCAACAGTAGATTTTGCAGGATCATGAGTTATCTGAGTGATTCCATATCTATCACGAAGATCGATGAAGGTCATTCATCCCAAATTTCTCACCTTATTTACTCGTCAACAAAGTGTCACTTGTGTTCAAGCTTGTTTAGCCGTAAGTTCTCAGCAAGTATGCGTACGATACATTATCCAATAATTTCAAGAAACTAAAAAAAGCAATCAATACAATATATGTATACAATTGCTCTTTGTTATCAAGAAATTCTGGGAAAAATTTATCATTTATAATATTTTCTATTCACCAGATTCATCAATGACGGGATATACAGCAAAGTAATGAAAAATGAAACGACAAGTCCTCAGATAAATCCTATCGCCATGGATCAGAATAATTCATCTTTCATGGCTAGAATAAGCAATCCCGTGATTGTCACTATTTTGGTCAAAAAGATCGGGATAAATCTCTCAGCAATGCTTTGCTGGAAACTATCGACGACAGAAAATCATTTTTCTTCATAGTAATATTTAAAATCCTCAATATGGATCAATGCTTGATTTACTCACACACCCATGACGCCGAAAATTCCTATCATCGCAGGAAAAGTAAGGTCATATCAGGTCAGCGCAAGAATGATGATGGTTCATCAGATAGACAAAAACACACTAGAGACGATGACGATGGAATATTTGATATTGTTGAATTGGATAATCAATACGAGAATCATCAAAACAAGTCAGATCATCATCGCTTTACTCAGATCCTGAGAACTTTGAGTCTGAGACGCTATATCTCATGCACTCGTTTTTTGCAATCATTCAGGAAGCGGATGTTTCTTGATGACTTCATCAATTGCCAACGTAATATCGCTCAATGCGACACTATCCATCTTATCGGCCTGTATGGAAATATTTCTTTTACCATCTTCTCTAGTAATAGCATTGATCTCAGCCTGCAAAGTTTTTTCTTTGATAATTTGTTCAAGCGTAACTTTTCCTATTTTAGTTTGTTCGACGGGAACATCCGTAGAAAGAAATGCTTGTAAAGACAATACTTCATCACCGAAATCAGAGAATTCTTTTATTTTGACGCCATTGGATTCGTATCCAGCATTCTTCAAAGCAATCAGTGGAGTAACAGCAGACAAACTGGTAATTCACAACGACTTAGCTTTATTTTCATCTAATACATAGATGATTTTTCCATTGGTATATTCAATAGATACTCAGACATTGAAAACACCAGGTATAGCTTTGATCTCAGGCAATATCTCTTGGACATAGTTATTGATCTGCTGATAATCTTCCCCAACAATATTGAATGCTATTGGTTTGCCTCATTCCCCTCCCGCTTGGATAGTGAACGATGAAATATCTTGGATAAATGAATATCTCTTCTTGAGTGCAGCCAACAATTCTTTTTGCATTTTTTCGACAAGTGCATACGAAGTGATTTTTCTCTCTTCGGTATCTACCAATCTAATAGTAAATGAGCTGATATTGTTTCCCATACCTCAGGCTCACTGGAGCGAATATCATTGTCCGAGATCGATAGTGATATCTTTGACGACATCAGGAAGTCTGGTCTGGAAATATTTTAGGGTCGCTTTGGCTACTTTTGATGTGTATTCTTGATTTTGTTGAAGACTGATTCCTGGAGGATATTTGAGATTCATCCAGACATTATTGGAATCGATATTGCCCATGAAAGAAAACTTTACGATTCCCAACGGCATGAGTGATAACGCAGCAACAAAGAATACAAGAAATCAAAAAACTATACCTCTGGATCACCATCTCGATTGATTGTTACGATGATATCGATCAGCGAATTTCACGCCCGTTCTTTCCAAAAACGACAAAGAAGCAGAGGGATGATATTCAGCTCATGACTTAAAGAAAAACAAAGCAAGCACCGGCAAGATAAACATTGTTACCACCAAAGAAATAGCCAAGTTGGAGATGATAGCGACCGGCATTGATCTAATGTATTCGCCGATAATCCCCGTCAATCAAAAATAAAGCGGAACGAAGATAACGATCGTAGTTAGTGTTCAGAAAAATATTGCTTTGCCATAATTCTTGAGCGAATCAGCTATTGCCTGCCAGATATTCCCTGCGTATTTTTGGAGTCCGACCACGATTCATTGAGTGATTACAATCAGGTTATCAATCATGATTCCTAATACTAGAATCAGCGCGAACGAAACGATATTGTTGAAACTATATCAGATAGCTTTGAGATAAATGAAGTTGCCCAGATAAACGATAAGAAACGAGAGCATAATCAACCATGACGATCTCCATCAGAGAAAGAGCAAAATAATACAGAACACGAGCAATGCTGTTTCCCAGAAATTTTCGATAAAAAGTCCATAGGTTTTCTGTATGCTTTCCTTCTCGGAAAGTGTTTCCACAAATTGAAGATTTGGCTCAGTCTTAGCATATTCCGTCACCACACCTTTCAACTCATCGACAAAGGTATCGAGACTATATCATGGTGATTTTTTGATCTGAAATGATAATGCATTTTGAGTGATGCCTCATGAAAGATCTACAATAGAAAATGATTTTTTATCTGACGCTTTGTATCAAAGATAGATAGAAGCGATATCATTGAGTTTGATAGTCTTACCAGCGATATTGAGGATGTCGTAGTCTTTGAGCTGTTCAATCAATCCAGTCAGATCTGTGGAATAATTTGTTATTTCAAATGAATAGAGTTTACCGGCAACATCTTTTTTGTCGACAGGAAATTTTACGAACGCACTTCTCAGTTGATTGACTGCTAGAGAAAAATCAAGATCTAATAACGCGAGTTTCTGAGCATCAAACGTAATCTTTACTTCTTGCACAGGTTTACCAATAATAGTAACATCAGAGACTCAGGGAACAGATTTAATTTGATCTTCAAGCACTTTGAGTTGTTGATACATAACTTGTGTAGGAATATCTCCGGCCACAGAAAATGAATAAACGGGCGAATCATTGATATCTATTTTTTTGAGTGTAGGATATTTCACATCAGAAGGAAGCGTAGGATATACTTGATCGACAACAGATTTTAGATCATTCGTCGCATCGACATCGCTTTTGGAGGGATCAAATTCTATCATAATCGTACCGAAATTGTAGTAGCACGATGAGGTAATATGTTTTACTGCAGTAACAGATTTGATTTTCTGCTCTAATGGGATAACCACCTGCTCCTCTATCGACGCAGGATCGGCACCCAAGTAACTAAAGCTAATGTAATAATACGGAATATTTATCGACGGTTGAGATTCTTTTGGTATCGTAAAAATGCTCATCGCACCATAGACCGCTACGAATACCGTAAACACCAATATCGCTACTTTGTTCTTTTTTAGGAAGTTGATCATACCAAACGACTAAATAATTAAACGATATATTTTCAATTTTCAATTTTCAATTTTCAATTTTCAATTTTCAATTCTGAATTCTGAATTCTGAATTCTAAATTCTAAATTCTGCACTCTATTGCACTATTTCATCTCACATATTCAATCCACTCAGTACCTGTATATATTCGTTATTGATATTTCCTAGTTTCACATAGATATTCTGGACACCACTTCACGCTTTGCGTCTGACAAGATATCCTTCCAATCTCGGACTAACATATTGCAACGGAATCCAGATATCGTTTTTGTCTGCAGATTGTGATAAAGTAATCGAAACCCTTTCATTTTCTTTGACAGAAAATTTAACCACAGGGATTTCATAGATATAATTCTGAGTCACAGGATCTTTGTAGGGATATTCATAGAGTACGATTCATGTTCAAAGAAATTGTCCCCATTGATCGGCAATAGCGACTTTGCTACCGAGAGCTAATCTTTGATACGAGAATATCTGAATACTCGTATTGGAAGCATCAGTTGGCGTAATCTGACATAATAATGTATTTGGTGCAAGCTTATTATCTTCACCAAGTGCTCTCATCTTCACTACTCATTCCACTCATGCATACAAAATCTCACCTTCAAGAGAATTAGAAAGAACAGCAACGCTTTGTTGTAAGGTAAGCAATTGATTTTTGAGTGACATCAGCTGCATAGCTTGGCTTTCGTCAGACGAACTCAATTGGTTCGCTAACGTCTTCTGTGCCAATTGCAGGCTCGCCTTCTGATTATCAATTTGTAATTTAGTAGATTTAGCAGTATTGTCAGTGAAATTATCGGTATTGGTATCAAGCGTCTTGATCTGGCTATTATACGTATTCTTCACCGAATCATAGGAAGAAGCTAAAGTATCGAACACGGATTTGCTTCCCATAAAGGTTGTAGCCAAGGTCGTGAACGTTGTATAGAGTCCATCAATAGATGTTCACATACTACTAGATTGTGGAAGATTCGTTGATGGAGTTGTAGCATTGACGCTGCTCGCAACGAGCGACATGAACGCAGAGAAATCATCTAGATAGTCAGAAAATTCGCTAGCACTCATAGTATCAGATACCTTATCATTGAGTCTCGTATATTCCTCAATGACTTCTTGTTTGAGACGAATATCCTTATCAGATACTGACAAAGAACCAGCAAAGACATCATTAACTTTTTTTAACGCATCCTTGATCATAATAAGATATTGTTTGTGGGCATTGGAAATACTTGTCTTCATCTTGTCTAGATCTACGTTTTTCGCTGCTTTCAAGGTATCATATTGTTGATCCAGAAGCTCTTCCTGATAGTCCAAAGAGGATTCCGTATATCACTCCGTCTTGTTCAGATTCGTAAGCAATGTGGAATTATTATCGTATTGATCACGAAGAATATCTTGTTGAATAGCCAGAGTATCCTCGGTCAAAGAAAAAATAGTCGTAAGGTTATGTAATTGTTCTTGAAGTACAGAAAGCTGAATCTGAGAATTTTGATAGGTCATATCATCTTCATTTGGTATAATTTTGGCTATGATAGTATTTCTAGAAACTTCTTTGCCAGGTTGACAGTTGATATAGTCAAGCATACCTCCTCTATTGCTTACAATATTTTTGATACTATCAGCGATGACGGTACCATACAAAGATGTTTGAAAAACAGGAGAAGCTCATACAACATAGGTCGTCGTAAATCCTTGAACAGATCAAGTTGAAAATACAGTATCATCAGCTTTTGGTCAGCAGCCAGCAACAAAGAGGAATGAAGCCAAAGCAATGAATAGAATAATGATCTTTTTCATTTACCCACATGATATAAGTAAAAAGTTAATTCGTAATTCGTAATCCGTAATTATCTAATTAATTAATTTTTTAATTCTGAATGAATATATTGGAGAAACTTCGGAACATCATCCGACTTGATCATGCCGATAGCCATATCTCCTTTGGAAATGATCATAAGATCATCACCGGGCTTGATATTCAGAAGGTCTCTGACATCTTTTGGGATAACTATCTGAGATTTTGGTCATACCGTAGCTTTACCGTGCATTTTTACAGTGAGATTACAAGAATCCATACATAGCGTGTGAGTAATAAAAGTTGGAAAAGTTTTACTAGCGTAGTAATTTAATAAAGAAAGTCAATACTATATATTTTACAATTAGAAAAAAGACGACTTTCGTCGTCTTTTGTGGTATAATAACATGTTTTAGATTTTCATCAACGCTACTCGAACAGTAAACAAAGAAAATAAGATGATTAACAATGAAGTGACGAGAGATCCTGTAGAAGTTGAATAGAACCATTTGTACTTCTTATATCAAATATTGGGGAATCGAATTAATACTGCTCATTTGAGTAATGAGACATATCCAAAGATAGAAAAAAACATCGCCCAACCATTATTGAATGTTTGATTTACAGCTAAAAAGAGAAATCAGATAATCATAGTAATAAATGCTCGAATTCTGATAATGTCTGTGTTCTTGAGCGTTTTCTCCATGATAGATCTAAATTTTTTTGGAGCAAACAACATAGGCAGTCAGACAACTAACATAAAGTATGACATCCGAAACAACAGAAGATGAGGAAAATCAAGCATGAAAATATAGTGAGAAAATAAAACTACTATTTTTTTATTTGTTGAGCCATTTTTTGGAGTTCCTCGATAGCAATGTCTTGAACTTTTGTTTCTCGTCGATCATTCATTTTTAGTCCATCATTTAGATAACGCGGAACAAGGTGAAGATGAAAATGAAAAACACTTTGTTCAGCATCTTTACCAGAAGCATTAATAAGATTTACTCATGTCGCACCTAGATTATTTTTGAATACATCTGCTATGATTTTTGCTGTAAGTATTATTTTCTGCAAAACCTTTTCATCTACATCAAAAATATCTTGATAATGATTTTTTGGCACTATCAAACAATGCCCCTTTCTCAGTGGATGAATATCAAAAAAAACAAAAACATCTTCATCTTCCCATATTTTTATACTTGGAATTTCTCAAGCGACTATCTTACAAAATATACAATCAGACATTAAACCTATGATAAATCGATAAAAGCGCTTCGCACGATAAATTGATAAAATTATTTTAAAGATTCTATGAATTTATATAGCTTTATACTTATTTTTGTACATTCAGATAAGAAATAATCAAATTGAAGATTTGTAATGTATCAAAAATCTAGTGCAGAATATAACATACTTCTTACTTCACCACAAGATCATTTTGCATAGTAGAGGAAATGAACAAAATCTTTATTAGAGCTTCTTTCACGTCATTCAGCAATATTATTGGAAATAGATATACATGCCCTCATAATTTGATCCTGAAAACTCCAATTTTTAAATTTTACGTCATAAAAGATTTTGCCTAAGTTCTCTGTTAGTTTTCTCGACAATTGTCGAACTACTAATTCTTCAAATTTTTCAGCCATTTGATACAAAAAACAATAAAATTATGTTTTATCACATGGCATTCACCATTTTATCAATTTATCGGTTTTTTTCAAGCAAAGAAAAAAAAGCTATAGTACGTAGCCATAGTTCAATATTTTATCGCAAAGCTTTTATCATTTTATCATCCTTTAGGATATTTATCACGAGTATAGTGAGTTTTTGTATAGGGTAAGGAAGAAAGCCAAAGAATAGATCATTGCAACTAGCAGCATACAGAGATAAACTCTGAACCAATCCCATAGAGCAAGCACTATAATCAATATGACGATGCTAGAGCATCATAACGACGTTGAAGTACAAGACGTACAGGAATAAGTAGATTGGGCGATGATAACCGGTAAGGGTTACCAAGGTATTCATGACCTTCTTCCTATAGCATATATCAGCATAACGAATATATGGTATTGAGAGAAGATTGATTATTAACTAATTATACTTATTTTTTTCTACTTGTCAAATATATAAACACTTTTATTTAGAAACGATTTGATGACTTTTTTGGTAGGGAAGAAGGAACCGTATATGAAACGTTACAGAACGATATAATCGAACGCAACAAATACGATACAAGCAGAGGTATACACAAACGGTATACACCAGTTTTTGACAATACTATATGATACTAGTGGAGACTATAAGCAGTAAGTAAAAGCTTGAGTGCTACAATAAAAGGGTAAATAATAGGCAGTTTTGTTTTTATTTTTGGTAGCGCTTTTAGGTACGAAACCTATAGAAAGAAACACTAGAATACAGCAAGTAAGCTGGTAGTGTATCGCATTATAGTCATATGCAAGACCCTCTTCCTTAGCTAAATTATACCCAGAATCAAAAATAAAGCAAATTTTAGCACCCCTTTTTTGACTAATTTTTGGTTGTAAAACCCCCTCTTTTTCCTATATATCTACTAGCACTTTACTTTTTTAATATATTATTTTTTTAGTATGTGATTCAGCCTAGAAACTATCGTCGCACGAGCCAAAAGGAAATGATTTGTCTATCCAAATTCTGAAATTTACGGATGATTGGCAAACGCTTGGGATTTTGGTCCTTATGGGTCCTTACTCAAGAAGAATATTGCAGATCTTTGGACGAAACATTTCACCCAAGAGAGAGATGACATAATCCTTATGGATACTGCTATCATCGCACATCCAACAACACGGAAAGCAAGCTGACACTTAGCTTCTTTTGCTGATGCATTGATTGACGACAAAAAGACTGGACAAAGGTTTCGTGCAGACAAAATAATTGAAGATTATGTTGAAAAAAATAGAGAAGGAATGAATGATGAGGATTTGGCAAAAAAATTATGAGTCAAAAATCTCTCTCCAGAATCACGAGGAAACGAAGGTATGAGAGATTTTATCGTAAAATATATTCCAAAAAATCCTGAAAGCAAACAAGTAGCTGATTGGACAGAATGTAGAAATTTCAATCTTATGTTGGATACACATCTCGGACCTGTAGCAAATGATAGTTCAAAAGTCTATATGAGACCAGAAACTTGCCAATCATTATTCACCGACTTCAAAGCAATATTGGACACTACAAGAACAAGAATCCCTTTCGGACTAGCACAAATAGGAAAAGCATTCAGAAATGAGATCACTCCAGGACAATTTCTCTACAGAACAAGAGAATTTGAACAAATGGAGATAGAATACTTTGTAGAAGATGATGAGAAAAAAGCGATGGAAATCTACAACGATCGAAAAAATGATTGTATGAATTATTGGACAGAAATCATAGGCATCAACAAAGAACATCTCAGATTCAAAGATCACGAAAAACTTGCTCACTACGCAGCTGCAGCAACCGATGTAGAATATCTTTATCCACGAGGATTCGGGGAAATTCAATGAATACACAACAGGACAAATTTTGATCTTACCCAACATCAAGAAGTCAGTGGTAAAGACATGCAATATGCTGATCCTTTCACAGGGAAAAGATACATCCCTCGATGTATAGAAGCATCATTTGGACTATGAAGACAAGTAATGGTATCTATGTTGGAATTCTATGATGAAGAGACACTAGAAAATTGAGAATCCCGCGTAGTAGTAAGATTTCCAAAACAGTTAGCACCAATCAAATTCGCAGTTCTTCCATTAGTAAAAAAAGATGAAAAACAAACAGCAATGGCGGAAGAGATTTTCAAAAGATTGAGCAAGACATATAAATGCGAATATGATGATGGATGAGCAATTGGAAAGAGATATCGCAGACAAGATGAAATCGGAACACCATATTGTATCACGGTAGATCATCAAAGCATCGAAGATGGAACAGTAACCATCAGAGAAAGAGATAGTATGAAACAGGAAAGAATAAAAGCAGACGAAATAAAATTTTAGCATAAGGCACAAAGCATAAGGCAAATTAACACAACAACATAACAGCTTTGAACCTTAAGCCTTAAACCTTAAGCAAATATGTTCATTTATCATTTAGTTCAAAAGTTATGGTTGAAGCAAAAAATTTTGTAGAGAAAGAGCTAGGAAAAAGCTTGGACGAAGAAGTCACTACTGAACAAGCGCCTGAAAAGAAGGAATCAGTACCTATGTACACTCCTCCTCCACCACCAGTACAGGAACAAGTTCCACAAGTTCCTCAATTTTTTCAGCAACCGCCAGTAATACAGATTGTAGAAAAAATTATCTACAAAAAACAAAGAATCCATGGGTTTTTCAGAACATTGACGATCATCGCATTACTCGCAATAGGATTACTCATGCTCGGAGAATCTACAGGAATTTTGGAACTTTCTATAAATAGTTTCAAACTTCATCAGATATATCCGCTCGTAATCATATTGAGTACAATCATTATCCGAAGCTATAAATGACTATTGGGCAAGATATTTTGATTGATATTATTTTTGGGAGTGTTCTGATGAATATTCACCATAGGAGTATATACTTCACTCAATCCATCAACAAAACGAAAAGACTGAACAGCAATGAATTATACACTACCAGAAAAAGACAAAAATATGAGGACAAATCTCTATTTAGACACCTTAATAGGAAATTCTTACATAGATGGGAATGTTGATAGCCCCGTCATCCAATGAACATGGAATTCAGACAGACATCTATTGGTAAATTCAGGGAAAAATGATAACGTAAGATACCTCAAACTCAATGAAGATCGCAATCGAAATATTCTTCAAAATTATCGGAGCAATATCGATCTCGTGGTTCCAGGAAAAACTACTTTTGATCTTATCTATATAAAAAATTTTCTCTGATTACATACCATCGATATGAATACCTTCCAACGAAAGATGGTCAAATTTCACGCAGGAATCAACGACATCACGATAAAAGTAGGAAATGTGTTGTCCGGAAGCAGAATAGAGATACAGGGAACCGCAGCAAACGTCGAAATGGATATTCCAACAGATGTATGAGTAATGATGTACTACAAACATTTTGTGGGAAAACTCAAAATGACAGAATTTGATCCATTATCATGACACTATTTCCAATCAAAAAACATAGCTACAGCAAAAAGCATAGTCAACATCTATGTAAATCTTTGAGCGGGCAACACGAAGATCAACCGAGTAGAACCTAAAAATTAACTAATAGTGAAAAACTAAAAACTAATAGTGAATGAATTTGTACATTTATAAACTATAGTAAGTTATAATAGTCCATAATACGATGATTCATACGTTTTTCACTATTAACTTTTCACTTTTCATTAGTATTCATATGAAGATAATAAGCAAAAATAGACATGTGTATCATGATTATCAGATCGACAAGGAATACGAAGTCGGTATAGTTTTGAAATGATACGAAGTAAAATCAATCAAAGGGAGTCAGGTAAATATTAAGGATGCGTTTGTAAGATTGGATGACAAAGAATTATGGCTTTTGAATATGGATGTACCGTTATATGAAAAAACTTCACATGTGCTCGTGCCTGGATATCAATCCAAAGGAAAAAGAAAATTATTAATCACCAAAAAAGAATTAGCAAAGATCTCTGCGGCACTCGATAAATCATGAATGACCATGATACCACTAGAAATATTTATCAGCAAAAAGGGATTAATTAAACTAAAGATAGGAGTAGCAAAGCTGATGAGAAAAATAGAGAAGAAACAGATCCTCAAAGAAAAAGACATCAAGAAACAGATGGATAGAGAGATGAAACATCTATAAAATTTATTATTGAGACGCCAAGAAAAATTGAGATATAGCGAAATTTTTCTAACGTCGAAATTATGAATTTTATATGTATAATTTATGTTTGAAAAGTTAGACCGAATTCGTATACATACCACACGACCAAGATGGCACCGTGCTAGAGTGGTCTAATAGACAGGTCTGCAATCCCGGAGTACTCCGGGACGAATTCCATCGGTAAAAAAAATATAAATAAACAATATATTTATGGCACCCTGCTAGAGTGGTCTAATAGACAGGTCTGCAAAACCTCGGTTCGCGGGTTCGAATCCCGCGGGTGCCTAATATAAAAAACTCCTTCTCAGGAGCTTTTTTTGTTAAGAAAATAAGATAAGATATTTATGTAAGAAGAAATGTATTTGCTTTATTCAGTGCTATCTTAGAATTTTCATGAGTAAGTGTCTGTAAAGCTTGTTCATAGGGAAGCCAAAGAACATCCTGTAATTCATCAGCAACAGTCAAATCACCACCAATCACTTCGCAAAGAAAAAATACAACGGTTTTTTCTACATTTTTAGTGTGATCAATATAAGAAAGTATTTCTTTGAAATCACCAACAATACGAACCTGCAATGACGTCTCTTCAGTGATTTCCCTGAGAGCGGTCTGTTCTTCTGTTTCTCATTTTTCCACATGACCTTTAGGGAAAAACCAGTGTTTTCATTGTGTTTGTTGTACAACAAGAAACTCTATTACTCATTGATGTTTACGAAAAACAATACCACCGCAAGATTTTTCTTGATCCATGAGTTATATGAGAAATAAAATTATTTACCGATGACTTTTTTGCCCATATACGGTACTAGGACTTCAGGAACTTTGATGGTTCCATCTTTCTGTTGATTGTTTTCTATGATAGCAATAAGCACTCTCGGAGTCGCTATAGCGGTATTGTTCATTGTGTAGCAATATTTTATTTTTCCTTCACTATCACGATAACGTAAGTTTAATCTACGCGCCTGGAAGTCCAAGAACGAAGTGACGGAATGTGTTTCTCCGTAGGCCTTGCGTGACGGCATCCAGCATTCAAGATCGTGGGAATTGTATTTTCCTATAGCAAGATCTCAACTACACAATTGGAGCAAACGATATGGTATCTGCATATCATTTAATATTTCCATAGCATTTTGTAATATCTGTTGATGATATTCATTGGACATTTTCTCATCTTCTGGCAGGATAACGACTTGTTCCACTTTCATGAATTGATGTACTCTGTAGAGTCATGCAGTATCTTTTCCATAGGTACCAGCCTCTCTACGATAACATGCAGAATATCCACAATATTTTTTTGGCAATTCTTTTTCGTCCAACACTTCATCCATATGATATGCAGTGACAGGGATTTCAGATGTTCAAATCAACCGTTGATTGTCTCTTTCCATCCAGTATGCATCTTCTTCTCCTCCAGGGAAATATCCTGTTCCGACCAAACATTCAGGATTAACAATATTTGGCACATTCATCGGGGTAAATCATTTTTCTACAAGTTTTTTCAAGGTATACTGAAGTACGGCTTGTTCGAGCAACATACCATCTCATTTAAGAAAATAGCTACGAGCTCAAGCCAATTTTACTCCCCTTTCGACATCAACCATATCGTGCTGTTTCATCAAAACGATATGATCTTTTGTTTCAAAATCGAAGGAAGGGACTTCACCAAAATTCTTTACCACAACATTTTCCGTTTCATCCTTGCCGATAGGAACATCAGGATGTAAAGCCGTATTTGGCATCTTGAGAAGTTCACTATTGAGTTCTTTGAC
>JGI26437J51864_10000039_pt1 | contig 36471 bp, 35 predicted proteins | sample FrelakmetLWP11LW_FD_51864 | JGI IMG/M metagenome (IMG submission 51864)
GAAGCTTTGAATTTGCTTTAGATATTATAGAACTCTATAAAAAACTAACTCAGAGCAACGAGTTCATCATATCCAAGCAATTGTTAAGAAGTGCTACGAGTATATGAGCAAATATAGAAGAAGCTTCAGCTGGTCAGACCAAAAAAGATTTTCATACTAAAATGACTATAGCGTCAAAAGAAGCTAGAGAAACGAGATATCGACTTCGTCTTTTAGATAAAAGTTCTCTTACTGATATATCTTTGAAAAAATATTTAGATGAAATAGAAGAAATAATTAGAATGCTAACAAAAATAGTAAAAACCACTTACGAAAACCTTACTAGAAAATAGCTACGATATATTACGATAGTTCATAGTACAACAAATACCATCACTTAGCATTTAACACTTAGCATTTATATGAAGTTAATAGTCTGACTTGGTAATCCAGGTAAAGAATACGCGAACACCAGACACAACATCTGATTTATGATGATTGATGATTTTGTTGATCGTGAAAAATTAGGTGTATGGGAATATAAGAATACACGAAAATGAGAAGTGATTGAGTCGAATAATAATGGTCATAAAATAGTTTTTTTGAAGCCTATGGAATTTATGAATCGTTCATGATGAGCATTGAGCACAGTAGCAAACTTTTACAAGATAGAACCAAAAGATATTCTAGTAATTCACGATGATATAGATTTGCTCGTTGGAAAAATTCAGTTGAAGTTATGATGAAGTAGTGCTGGTCACAACTGACTAAAAAGTATCATAGAAAAACTTTGAACCAAAGATTTCCGAAGACTTAGGATAGGAGTAGATAGACCAGTGAATCAAGATGATGCTAGCCACGGTCGTAGCACCGCGGTGGCTGATTACGTCCTCCACCCTTTCAAAAAAGAAGAAAAAAACCTTATCGATGATAAGGCAGGAGAGATAGAAAGCTATATCAAAGAATTTCTTGCTACATAGTATTATTCAAAAAATCGTTCAACGGCTTCATAACTTTGAAAACCGAAATACAATACTCGATGAAGTCCTCTTGCAGGACTTTTTTGTCGGAAAGATTATGTCCTACAAAAAATGATTTCATCTTAAGGAACTTTCCTGCTTTATGGTCTTTATCGAATCATCTTGGCACTCTTTGTAGTTCATCTCCTTGTAAAGAACCAAAGGTTTTTTTGAATGCTGGCGTACTGATTATTTTTTCTAATTGTTTATACTTCTTTGCAATATGAGTTCTCACTCTTTGTAAGGTTGGTGCCGGTGGCATATACATTCCTCCACCGATAAAACATTCTCCTGGCTCTATATGTACGTAATACCCTGCTCCGACTCAATGTTTTCCTTCTTCACGGATAATGACTCAAAAATTCGTTTTGTAGGGAGATTTGTCTTTGGTGAAACGGATGTCTTTGTTGAAACGGAAGGTACAATCTTTGACTGATAACTTACCGATAGTTTTGTCTATTTTTTGCGTAGCTTCGATAAGCTTTTTTGCAAAATCGAAAAAATTATCTCTTTCCATATGATAAAGATCTCTATTTTTATTCATCCATTCGAGATTATTGTTTTCTTTGACCGCCTTGAGAAAAGCGAAAGTTATTTTGCTAATCATTATTTTCTATTAAAATAAACTCTGGATCTTTGGTTTAGCTCATTCCGTTGAAATATTTTTTAGAAATGGGAATTGTTTTATGATAGCATCTCGTCATTCATAGATGGTAATTCATAGCTCTTGTGCCTTGATTTTTTTGCTTCCTGCTTTTTCTCCGATAAGCATGAAATCTGTTGTTTTAATAGGAGATTCATGGAAAAAGTAGCCGTTCTGTTGAAAATATTCAGCGATTTTTTCTCTTGGTAGATCGAATGATCAAGTAATAGAAAAGCTTCCTTTCGCTTCACTCGCTTTCAAGGTGTCTGAATATTTTTTTGGATCCATATTCACTCCATAAACTTTTAGTTGTTCGAGGAGCTGTAAGTTTTTTTTGTCGCTAAAAAACGTACTAATTGTATCCACACTCTTTTCCCCGATACCATATATTGATTCTAAAAATTCTTTATTTGTAAGTATATATATCATTTCTCATTCATTCTGAATCCTGAATTCTGAATTCTGAATTGCTTCAGTTACGTCTTGTGCCATTTTCTTTCCTACGTGTGGTATTCACAATCCATTCAATAATCTCCGTAATGATTTGTGTTTGGACTCCTCTACTCCTTTGACTATTTCAGCGACTTTTTTGTCTCCAATCCCTGGAAACTTACGTAGGGTAATTTGTATGTTTTGATCGGTAAGTTTGTAGATGTCAGCTATAGTTTCTATAATCTTATTTTCTACCAAAATATCTACAATACTTTCTCCTATACCCTGAATATCCATACAGTTTTTACTCACGAAATGCTGAATCTGCTGTTTCGTCTTTTCCGGACAATGAGGATTGGTGCAATAATAATGCATATCTTTCTGTATAACTGATGTATGACAAGATGGGCAAACTTTTGGTGGAGTTATTTCATTCTGCATTTTGAATTCTGAATTTTGAATTATTCTTCTATCAGTAATAACGCTTACGATATACGGAATCACTTCACCACTTCTTTGTAATCGAATCCGATCATGAACATGAATATCTTTTTCTTTGATGAAATCGAAATTATGCAGACTGACTCTTTGAAGTTTCGCTCAGCTTAATTGCACCGGTTCGAGATTGGCAACTGGCGTAATGATTCACGTCCTTCCTACTTGAAAATCTACTGAGAGCACTTGCGTAGCCGCAAGTTGTGCAGGAAATTTATACGCAACTGCTCGTCTCGGATGATGATCGGTAGATCAAATAATATCGCGTTGCTCTTCATTCTCTACTTTTATGACGAGTCAGTCGAATTCTATATCCTGTTCTTCCAAGAATTTCTTGGTCTTGGAATCTTTACACAATGAGATAATTTCTCCTATATGGAGACCTGTCTTTTCTCGCGAAAATACTGGGAATATGTCTTTTAGGTGCATTCATTTCGGTAATACTACATCATTCAAAATATCGTAGATATAGATTATCAATCCTCTTTTGTTTACTTCTTTCGGGTCCAAAAGCTTAATGCTTCCTGCTGCAGCGTTTCTTGTATTCGCAAAAGGAGTCTCTCCCTCCTCTTCTCTTTCTTTGTTAATCTCTTTCCAGATAGATTTCGGCATCAATACCTCTCATCTTACATTGATATCAAGCGGATGTTTCAATTTCTTTGGAATATTTTTTATCGTTCTTACGTTCTCGGTTACATCATCACCTACTCGTCCATCTCCACGAGTTATTGCTTGTGTGAATTCTCACTTCTTATAAATAAGTTCAATACTGAGTCCATCAAATTTAGGTTCTACGCGATAGGAAATATTTTTTTGTGAATTAGCTTTCAGAAGTATTTTTTTTATTCTTTCATCTCGTTCTTCAAGATCTTTTGCGTTGTAGGTGTTTTCCAGCGACATCAATTTCGTCTCATGCTTTGCTTGTTTAAATCATTCACTTACCTGGCCAATCAACGACTGTGTCGGACTATTTGACGTGATGAGGTGAGGGAAATGTTCTTCAATCTTTTTGAGATAATCAAACAACTCGTCGTATTCTTTGTCAGATATGATGGGGTTTGTCTCAATGTAATATAAGTGATTGTGGTCTACTAAACAGTCAATCAAAGTAACATAAAAATCTGACACTTCTTTTTCATTCAGCTTGCTGATGTCAGGATGTGTTTGTATAAATGATTGAATTGCTTTCGTCGATTCACTTAGATTCAAGATAGTAATTAATTGATTAAAAAGATTGCGAATTATTTTTGTAGGGGACGTTCGCGAACGTCCCTTACGATATTTTAGTTATATTATTTTCCTTTAAACACTACGCCGAAGGTAGCTAAAATAATATATACATCGAGAAACAATGATCGGTTCTGGATATAATACAAATCAAGTTTTGCTTCTTCATCGAAGCCCAGATTATCTCTTCCAAATACTTGTGCATATCCAGTAATTCCAGGTCTAATGGAAAGCAATCTCTTCTGTCGTGATTCATAGTTCTTCACTTCATTCGGCAGATGTGGTCTTGGTCCCACCAATGACATCGTCCCTCGTACTACACAGAATAATTGTGGTAATTCATCGAGCGATATCTTTCTGATGAATCTTCCTACTCTTGTGACTCTCGGATCATTATGAATTTTTGGCAACACGCCTTGTCTGATATTCGCGTCGGATTGAATGAGTTTGGTATATAATTCTTCAGCTTCCTTACCTCCATATCCCACGCTGAGATGTGTATGCATACTACGAAATTTTAGAAAGGTGAAAAGTTTTCCGTATTTGCCTACTCTTTTGGATTTGTACAATACTGGCCCGCGTGATTCTATCTTGATAGCGATAGCAACCAAGAGCATAATAGGAGAAGTTATGATGATCAATAATGATGCTGCTAGGATATCCACGAGTTTTTTCATGATAATAGATCGTCCATCAAGTTTGGAATGTTTATATTCTAGTGCGATGATATTGTCTATATTCTCAGGAGAATACACTACATCCTCCAGGAAAAATCCTTCACTGATATGGTAAAATCTTGTATTATCACTAAATCTCACTCTCTCGAAAATAGCCTGCATGACTTCTTTTTCAAAACTTCCTACCGCAACTATGATAAAATATTTTGTGATATCGATATCTTTAATATCATTGTGTGTGGCAAATTCTGTTTTAAATGAAAAACCATTTTTGATCTTTTCTATCGCCTTGTAGCTTTCCAATGTATCGCTTCCTACTATCAGTATTTTATTATTTCCTTCTCTATGTCTTCTGGCTTCCATATAGTTCCATACTTGATCAAATAGGAACAAAACAGCAAAACTCACCAAAGCACCAAGCACGATGATAAATCTAGAAATTCAGAAAAAGAAGACGAATCCTTGTCAGAAATATCAGATGAATGTTATGATAATAATCCAATAGATCCATGTCTTGGTAAATGTCTGGAAATATCTTTGTATGGGTTTATGAAGCTCATAGAGACTTTTTGTTATCCCTATAAGTACGAATGCAAATGCTGCTATGATACCAAAAGCCATATTTTCCTGATAATTTATGACGGGTATTCTGAGTTGTACTCCTGGTATCAGATCGGTAAAGAGACGGATTCTATACATTACGTAAAATACTACGATAATCAGCCCTACATGAAGTAATGGCCTGAGCAAGCGGAGAAGTACGTTATACTTTTTTTTCATACTAGAAGGATAGTAAATAAAACTATTATCCTTTTTTTATCATGATGTTTATATATTTCACTGTAGTCTCTATCTGTTGTTCAAAATCCCCCTTTACAGGAATACCGAATCCTGCAGCGAGCTTATGCCCTCATCATCAAAGCGTTTTGGCAATCTTATTGCAATCTATACTTTTACTGCGCAATTCCCCTTCTATTTTTTTTGCTCTTAATGATCATCTGATAACATCACCTATTTTTCTCACCAACAATACTATTTTTGGACCATCGATATTCTGGATGATATGTAATCCATATGCTGCTTCTTCTTGATCGATATCATATTTTCCCAACTCATCTTCATCATAATAGGTATAGAGGAGATCATCTTTTTGCTGGATTCTATTGAGCAAAAGTTTGAGAAATTTTATAGAATTCAATGATCTTTTGCGCATAAGATTGTTTACTATAAAATCCTTATCAGCGCCCAATTTCAAAAGTTTTACCACATTTGTGAACGTTCTGATATGATCTTCTTCAAAGAGAAAATTTCCTGAATCCGAGGTAATACCTAGATAAAAATACGTGGCTATCTCTTTGTCGTACAATTTTGGCCATCGCTTAGAAGTATATTCAAACAATATTTCACATGCGCTTATACTTTTGACGTCTTTGATGATAACGCCATGATCCAATCCATTGCCTATATGATGATCAAATACTACAATAGGCTTTTGAGCGAAATATTCTGGTTTTACGCTTCATATGATTCACATACGATTTATTCCCGTAAAGTCCACAAATATCAAGAGATCGTATTTTTTGTAATCAAAATTACTTTTTAGTCTTTTTATTCATTTGATGAAATCAAAAATCTTACTCGGTTTGTTTGGGACAAAATAGCTGACATTTTTCTTTTGTTTTTCTAATAATCTTCCCAATCACAACATCGATCCTATACAATCACCATCAGGGCTCATATGTCCAAAAATCGCTATCTTCTTAGCTTTTTCTATCATATTTTTTGCTAATACCACTTTCGTGCTCATGGAATATTTATTTGACAAGTAAATCTTGAATTTTTTGGATTCCTTCTTCATTGAGGAAAAATATCTTGTTGCTTATACCTATTTCTTTGTCGCCTTTGTGCGTCTGAATGATTGCAATAAGTTCATTGATTTTCTGTGCGTTATCAGGTAGAGTAAATGTCGTTTGTTGGTGTGGTGAAGTAGGAGATGTTTCTTCGATTTTTTTTTCTTCCTTGATTACTTCTCCAATATATTCGTCTGTCGTTCTCATCCTCAAAGATTTAGCTCTGACTACGGTCATTTCAGGATCATATTTGCTTCCTGCCTGTCTGATCAGATGTTCACGATCCACTTTTACGATTTTTTCTATAGTCAATGATTTTCATTTGAATCAGATAATCATCAAGATATCAAATTTTGCAAAATTCAAAGTTTCTCTCACAAAGAATTCTGTACTTCCTGAAATATCTTCAATCTGAATGAAAAATCATTTTTTCTTGGCTCTCTGGATATTCTTGATATATCCTACTATCACGAAATTACCGAAACCTTCTTTTTCCTTGAACTGGGAAATAAAATTATATTTTTTGATATAGGTATAGAGTCCATCCAATGGGTTCCCTGAGACAAATACTTTGAATACCTCATATTCCAGCATCAATCTTTCCATCATTGTCGTAGTAGGTCATTGTTTAAGCGTCATTTTTGTGCTCATCTCCATCATACCAAACAATCCAGTGTTTGAGTCTTTTCCCTTTTTTGCTCGTTCCAGTATAGTATCTCCATTAAGCAACAATGTTCAACGATCGCCGAAATCATCGAATGCTCATGATTTGATAAGTCACTCTACAGATTTTTTATTGATGATAGATGCACATCTATTGATGAAATCTTCTATGGTCGTATATGGTCCGTGGTCTTCTCTTTCTTTTTGGATGACTTCTCCTATTTCCAACCCCAATCCTTTGATACAAAAAAATCATAATCTGACTTCACTACCTATGGCAGCTACATGATTGAATGAATAATTGATGTGTGGTGGGAGTACTGCTATTCCTTGATTCTGTGCTTCATAGACATAAATACTCAATTCATCTGTATCTTCTTCTACGGATCTGATCAACGATGCATAAAATTCTACCGGATAATATGCTTTGAGATATGCTGTTTGATATGCAATCATTGCATAACACACGGAATGTGATTTGTTGAATGAATAAGCTGCCGCAGGCTCTATCATCTTTTCATAGACATAGATAGCAGTTTCTTTTTTATACTCTCTGAATTCTTTAGCTCTTTTGGTAAATTCTTTTTTCAATTGCTCGATAATCTCTTTTTTCTTTTTACCGACTCATCTTCTAAGCAGATCCGCTTCGGCAAGAGAAAATCATGCCATAGATTGTACCAAAAACATTAGCTGTTCCTGATAGACAGCGATACCATACGTAAGATTCATGATTGGCGCAAGATCTTCTACGAGCTTGATATTCTCTTTGTCGGTCTCCTCTTCACCATATTTTTCTACAAGAGTTTCTCTGAGTTCGGTGCTCATATAACTAATAGGTTCTTCACCATTCTTTCTCGCGATATAATTTGGGATAAATTCCATAGGACCTGGACGATATAACGCATTCATCGCCACAAGATCATTGATAGAATCGGCTTTCAATTTAATCAAAAATTTTCTCATGCCGTTGGATTCGAACTGGAATATTCATGTTGTATCCCCCACCTGAAACACTCTCTGGAAGGTAAATGGATCTTCCAATGGCGGCTGAAACGAGGTATCTTCAAAGAAACTTTTGAACATTTCAGGAAGTTCTTTTTGCTCTTTTTTATATTTTTTTTGTAGGATCTTGATGCAGTTCTTGATGACCGATAAATTCCTGAGGCCGAGGAAATCCATCTTCAAGAGTCAGATAGTCTCTAGTGTTGGTCAGTCGTATTGGCTCACCAGTGTTGTATCTCCTTCTTTTGCATATTGTACGGGTGAATATTTTGTAATCTTATCAGGTGCTATGATTACACCGCAGGCGTGTACTCACAATTGTCTCATATTTCCTTCAAGTTTTTCTGAAAGCTCTGCTGCATTTCTCACTTTTTCGTCGGATTCGTAGATAGCCTTCAATTCTTCTGTTACATCTGGTGATTGCACCGCTTGTTGCAATGACATCTTATCCGGCATGAGTCATGATATCTGATTTGATTTTTCAAATGGGACTCCAAGCACCCTGGCGACATCTTTGAATGCCGCTTTGCTTGCCATCTGCATGTACGTTCCTATAGAACTCACCTGATCCTGTCAATATTTTTCTGTCACATATTGTACTACTCTTTCTCTCTGCACATCTTCAAAATCGATATCAAAATCTGGCATAGATATACGCGCAGGATTGAGAAATCTCTCAAAAAGCAATCAAAATTGCAAAGGATCAACATCGGTTATTCTCACTAACCAAGCGAGTATCGATCATGCCCCTGATCATCTTCCAGGTCCTACGACAATCATATTCTTCTTTGCCCGGCGCACAAAATCCGCTACAATCAAAAAGTAAGAATTAAATCCCATCTCCTTGATTACTTTGAGCTCATATTCTAAACGATCCATATATTCTCCTAGTGTTGCGACACCTATCTTTTCGTCTTTATACTCTTCAAGAAATTTCCTTTTGAAATTGGTATATGTCTCCAATGTTATTTCATGGAGCTCTTGAGGCTCTATTTCCTGTATTGGTTTTGTTGGTACTCCTTTGTTGGAGATTTTTGTCATTTCTAAAATTGTCTCCTGTTCTCGTCAGAGGCTGAATTTATAATTTAATCATTTGTATGCGCGATAGCGGAGTTCAAATTCGTGGATATACATTTTCACTAATTTAGAATTAAGAATGTAGAGTTCAGAATACAAAAAACATTTACATGTTTTGTATACTTATTTATTGAGGTTTTTCAAACTGAAATCCGCTTTTTTATATAAAAGAAAACCCCGCTTTTGCGGGGTCTCTTGTCTTGAAAATATTTTTCTATACTCCAACTACTCATAGCAACCAGAAGATTACACTTACTACCAGCCGAGAGACTCATATAAATACCAAGCCGATAGCTGCTTGTTGTAAGATTTTGAATCCTTTCTTGTATTTAGCATCGTCTCCAGCAGCAGTAACCATTTGGAAACCTCCCCGAAGCAAGATAACCAAAGCGATAAGTGCTAAGATTCCTAGCATCCAGTTGATGAAGCTCTTGATGACATCGATAAGCTTTCCTCCTTGTGCTGTTCCTGTTCCTGATACTCCTATATTGCTTGTAGCTCCTGCATCACCAAATTGAGTAGTGACTGTTTGAGCGAATGTAAGCATGCTTGATACACTAAGTATTCCAAGAATGAATAAAGATACCACCTTTAACGACAATTTTTTCATTTGTTTCTTTTTGTAAAGAAATTAAAAAGACTTGCTTATCTGTATACAACCTCCTTTTATTGAAGATTGTATAGGTAACAATTCAATAATTCCTTGATTATATCATCTTTGGAACTATTTGATTGTTGACCATAATAGATTTATAGAATATAAAATCAAGTTTTTCTACAAACCGTATTTTCTATAGTATTATAAATTTTTACCCTATTTGCAACTATTTTTTCTCCTTAGTTGGGGACTTGAGATTTTGTACATGGAATAAGGGACTTGGAATATACCATCACCTGTTTGTTTATATTCTGAATGAATAGTATAGTAGAGTTGAAAACAATATATGAATAATTAGTATGAAGCCACAATCAAAAATTTATCCCTTATCCCTAGGACCTTTTACCTTGTCCCCGAATATGATAAGATCAATATCTCGCTATAAAAATTTCGATCAAAAATTGGAGCATTGGTTGCATACCAATACTTTTTTGAGACGTATCAATGTTAGCAGGGAATTTTATCTGCTCTGTTTTTTTTGATTTCTTTTTCTTATACTTGTATTGAGATTGTTTTATCTCCAAATTGCAAGACATACCCATTATGATACACTCCTCAATCAACAACATGTAAGCGAGACCTCACTCAAAGCCAAAAGAGGTAATATCTACGCTGATGATAAAGCAGAAAAACATATCCAGCTGACTGATAATATTACGATGTACAACATCTTCGTGGATCCGAAATTTATCCGGGACAAAGATAAATTTATAGATATTATCACTCCTGTAGTTTATAAGCATTTCTGTGAACTTTATGGTATGCAGGAAATGACGCAATTGCAATGCATCAAAAATATAGAATTATTTACTCAGACCAAAATCATTCCTCCCCAACCACAATTTTTCTATTACGGAAGTGGAGTCATCTCTTCTTGATGGTACTTTTATGATCAGACTGGGTACGATCTCCAGCTTCAACAGATCATCAGCTGATTCAATAAAAATACCGCACAGAGTCTTATCAAGACCAGACTGGATACTATGATCTATATAGGAATCAAACCCAAAAATTATCTCTGATTCTTTGCCAATACTAATTTTTTGACAGATCTAGCAAAACTCAATCTCGATTATATTGATATTCAAGGCATAAATTATGTATATATTATCCCTGATAGAGTCGGTAATGTACATAAGGATATTATAGCTCTTCAATGAATTTTAGAAAAATATTGATATCTCGATAATTTTCCTAATCTAGAAAAATCATTTTACAAACAAGAAAATAGATATGTGAAAATCATTTCTGATGCTAATCCCTTGATAGCCAAAGAGATCAAAGATCTCAAACTCAAATACTATCAAACACGTTCAAATGATAGAATTCCACTTCTCCATTGACTTGGAATGGAATCCTATATAAAAAGATATTATCAGTATGGATCGTTTCTTTCCAATGTTATGGGATATGTGGACAAAAATAATAACGCCTACTATGGTATCGAACAGTATTTTGATGATACGCTTCGTGGGAAAGATGGAAAGATAGTATGACGTGCTTCTGCTTGGATAGGTCCTGTAGGTGCCAATGAATTTGAATTGGAGTCCGCAGAAGATGGTAACGATGTCTATCTTACTATAGATATCGGAATCCAAAAAGAAGTGGAAAGTATCATCCAAAAATATCATAGCATGCTCGAAGATGATTCTATCAGTGTATTAGTGTACAATCCATTCAATGGTCAAATAAAAGCATCAGCAACATATCCTTCATACAATCCGAACAATTATAATGATGCTTTTACGATAGAACCTTTGGGACCCGAACATTGATATATCATTGATGACTTGAGCCATGTAGAGACACCTGTGTATATCACTACCTGAGGCGAATATAGGATTGCTACAAGCTATGAAAGACTCGATACAACACTACCAAAATATATTGCAAGAAATATTTATGGTCCACAAGTGCTTGTCGACAAAAATATCTCTATGGCATATGAACCAGGAAGTGTTTTCAAAGCATTCACCGTCGCTGTAGGTCTCGATACTGATGAGATAAGATTCTATGATCCATACAACGATCCATGAAAGGTGAAAGTAGGAATCTATACCATCAAAAATGCTGATGATGCTTGTATGGGAGATTGGAATTTTCTTCATGCTTTTGTTTGGTCATGTAATGTCGGTATGGTGAGGATAGCACAAAAACTTGGAAAAGAAGTCTTTTACAATTATGTAGAAAAAATCGGATTTGGGAAAAATACATGAATAGAGCTAGCCAATGAAGACCCGTGATATGTAGAATCTGTTACTTCTGTATCTGATGCAAGATTTTTCAATAATACATTTGGTCAATGATTGCTTGTTACCCCTATTCAATTGGCTGCAGCATATGGTGCTGTAGTAAATGGTGGATATTATGTCCAACCCACGATCATCAAATGAACCTTTGACAAAAAAACCAATACGTATCGTCCGACTACGACCAAAATAACTAAACAAATTTTCAGACCTGAAACTGCAGAAGCACTCAAGATTTGACTCTTTAGTGTTATGGAACAGAATCCAGAACTTAAATATGCAAGAGTTGAATGATATCTTCTCTGAGGCAAAACAGGAACATCGCAGATTTCCTACAAGGGGAAATATATGCAATGAGAATGATGGACGAACGGATCATTTGTCTGAATTATTACCAAAGATGATCCACAATATGTCATCGTCATACAAGTACGTAGACCGAGACAAAACCAATGGTGATTTGCTACAGCAGGAAAAATCTTCTGAGAAATAGCCAAATTTATCATCAATTATTCATTGATAGAAAAATAAAAAAAGTTTCAGATTGCATCATATAGCTCCATATAGCTACAGGTTGTAGTAAAATTACAGCAACTTGCCTACCGGCAGGCAGGTCTGAGTCTATCTGTGACGATCTGCAACTATCTGTGACAAAAAAATTGTAGTTGAAAACGTGAATGGTTTGTATACATATATTAGTAATATTTTATATTGTTATATAGTCAGTATGTTTGGAAAAATCTGAGAAATGAAAAAAATGTATGATAAGTATAAGACGTTACAAAATGCACTAAAAAATTTAATCATTAGGGGAAAAGAGGGAAAATTCACCTGATGAGATGGCACCGAACAAGATGCTATCGTTGTAGATATCAATGGAGAGATGAAATTAAAAGATCTTAAGATAAATGATATAGCATTATTGGATCCTACCAAGAAATCAGAGCTTGAATGAATCATCATAAAATGTTTCCAGAAAGCGCAAGAAAAAGCGCAAGAAATAGTCGGAGAAAAAACAAAAGAGATCCTCTGAGTAGATCCTTCTGATATGGCGAGTATGTTGTGAGGCGGCGGGATGCCAGGAATGAACTAAAAATAATTAATAGTGAAAAGTGAATAGTGAAAAATGTATGATTTGTCTTGATATGAATTATTGTATACTACAATAGTCTATGATAAGATATTTCCATCGTTTTTCACTTTTAGTTTTTAGTTTTTCACTAATTAATGTAGTTCCAATATTTTTGGCTCGTAGCCGTGATTTTTGTAATAATCGAAAACTTCCTTGATATCCTCTATCGGTGTAGATGCTCATCCGGTAATAGCCACCGTATCGTGAGCAAATAGCTCCTCTTGGGGATTTTCTAAGATATCTTCCAGAGATTCGCCATAAAAACTCTTCTTGTTGTGACTGACTCCAATATGGTAAAGTTCTTTTGTATTGTTACTTTCTTTTCCTCCTATAACGATAAAGGTATCAAACTTATTTAGATTCTGTAAAACGACTGTCTGTCTTTCGTATGTTGCTTTGCAAACATCGGACAATATCGGAATCTTCGCATGCGGAAATGCTGCTTGCATATCTTGTAAAATATTTTCTACATAACTAAAATTTAATGTGGTCTGAGAAAGAACTGCGAACCATTCTTCCTTGCCGTAAGGAATATCCTCTATTGTATGTTTCTGTTCGTATACAAATACTTCTCCTCATTTATTACGTATATCAGCGATTACATTCCCTCATTCTTGATGATTTTCTTTACCTATATAGAGAAATTTTCTGATTCATTTTTGTAAAAAATTATCGACTTCTGTGTATATCTTTGTAACAAAAGGACATTCGAGATTGTAGACCGCTGTGTATTTTCCCTTTGCTTCATCAATGATTTTTCTATTAGTTCCATGAGCAGAAAAAATAATGATAGCATCATTGTCATCAATTTCTTCCAATGTTTCTACAAAAATCACTCATTGTTTTTCAAATGTTTTAGTGACTTTGGGATTATGAACTAATGCGTGTATACAAAAAATTTTCTCGCCAAGATGACGAGAAATAATTTCATCAAGTTGATCTATTGATCTTTTGACTCCAAAGCAAAAACTAGATGGAGTAAGATAATATACGGTTTTTGCCATACAGCACAACAAACGGTAAAGCGCTTATTTTTCTCCTATGAACGAGAATATTATTTCTCTTTCTCTGCTGTGATCGAGTTCAAATAACAATACTCTCTGCCGTCTCCCGAACAGTATTTTCCCATTATGTACAGGAATAGTTTCACTGCTATTTCCCATCAGCATTCCTCTGATATGTGCATGACCATTGAGACATTCCTCTTTACTATCGCACATTGTTTTTGGATCTCTATTCTCCAAATCATTATGCTGGTACCATTCATCTATGGATATGTTTTTATCGCATCGTTTCTTCAAATCGTTTCGGAATCACTCCTCTGCTTCATTGATTTTCAATACCGCAGTCGTATGGCGAATAAAAATATTTACGAGTCAATCTTTACATTTGTAATCTGTAATAAATTGTTGTATATCATCAGTAATATCTATGATATCAAAAGGTTTCTTGGTTTGGTATATTTTGTTATAAGAACAATACATTTTTTGATTACAAATAAAAATACGCTTCGTTGTTATATAAAAAGCTACACCCATTTCAACAACTTCCTTGTTATTTGTATTTTATCTATATTTTTACTTCTGTAACGTCTCTATCATGAGATCCTGATGTCTGTTTTTGAGATCGTTCACCAATGTTTTTTTGTTCTCCATAAATTTTCTAATATCAAATCCATATTCCTCCAGCATCAATGACGTATGATCTACACCGATATAATGAGGAAGAATGATATAATCCGCACCTTGTTCATAGAGCTTGATCGCTTCATAGATATGATTGGAGACAAGAATGACTATAAGATGAGGCGCATGTACTTTAACCGTTTTGAGCAATACCATATTCTCATCAAAATTCTTTACGGTACTGATGATCATTTTTGTTTTTTTGAGATTCAACTCTTGGATAAAATCTATATCGCTGATATCTCCATAGATGCATGGTATTTTATTTTTCTGTAAATGCCCTATGATACCAGGATGTTCATCTACAACCAATATACGTTTATGTGTTTTATGAAGTGTTTCGTAGATATTGCTTCCAAATCTTCCGTATCAGAATAACGCTATTTCGTAGTCCTTTTTATTTATTTTTTTCGATTCCTTATTTCGTACTCATGGCAACAAAGATAAGATCGGTTTGAAGAAGTGATATAACTTTTCTCCATATATCATAGAATAACTTGATCCTGCAATGGTAATGAGTCACAATAATGTCACCATGGAAAGAATTGTTGGATCTTTGATATATCATGAAGTGATTCCCATAGTTATTATCAAAAAAGAGAATTCACTAATCTGCCCCAAAGACATTCCTGCGAGGAAATTATTTTTTCTTGTATGTCAGAGAAATCATAATACCACCATAGTAATGATAGGTTTAACGATAAGTATGAATCCCGCAAAGATTAATAACGGAACCAAAGTGGATATCGTGGTTGCTCAAAAACTGACATGTGATCCAAGCAATACAAAGAAAATTACGATAAAAAAATCTCTGAGCGGTTTGATTCTACTTGTAATCTCAAATCTATACGATGAATTTGCCAAGGTGATTCATGCTACCAACGTTCCTATCTCTATACCAAATCATAACCGATAGAAGAGTGCTCCGAGGATGAAACATCGTCCTATCGAAAAAAGGAAAAGATATTCTTGAGATTCAGCGATTTTTTTTGTTATTCTTGGGATGAGATATTTGCTAATGAAATACAATCACACTGCTAGTCCTATGACTTTGGCGATAAGGCTTACAATAACAAGTGTTGATTGGGTCTGTTCTATACTTTTGAAAGTTGCCATACCCAATATAAGCAGCATAACTATTAAATCTTGTACTATAAGTATTCCTATGCTCAATCTTCCAGAAGTGGATTCCATCTCTTCTCTATCTCCGAGTAGCTTCAAAACGACGATAGTACTACTGAAAGCAAATCCTATAGCCAAAAATCATGAGGTCATAGTATCAAACCCCATAAATGTCGCGATGAAATATCATAAGACTCCGGTCACCAATACCTGAAAAAATCATGCAATCAATGAAGTTCTTCCTAGATCTTTGATAATGGTCGGATTAAGTTCCATACCCACGATAAACAACAGTAATGCTATTCATAAATTTCCAAATGACTGAAATGCAGTATTCGCATGAAGCAAAGACGGAAAAAAGATACTGATAGCGGTACCTGCGATAATATATCAGATAATCATAGGCTGTTTCAACGCCTTCATCAGGCCGATGCTGAGCAGCACTATTCCTATTACGATACTCAATGACATAAATACTTGTTCTGCCATACTAATACTAGCTTAACGTTTAAAGCTTGAAGCTTAAAGCTTTGGGCTTTTTGCTTATAGTTAATTATACCTATAATTGCCATATTTGTCAAATTTTATCTATACATTTGACTTTATTTGAAAATATTCTACCATTTTACTGAATATATCCCTTGCTCGACTACATTTTCTTGATTTTCCTCCTAAAATTTCTATTTTTTTACTATCTTTTATTTTTTAAACATACCCAAACCATGGTTATTACAAACAAATTTCAAGGTAAGTTCATGTACTATGAAAACATCAACGGCAAGGAGAAAAAGGTCGCTAAAGAGTTCACGGATCCTAAAAAATTCAATGAATTCGCCAAAAAATACCCCATGCCTACATTAGGAAGTATGTTCGGTCTCGTAGCACCAGCTAAAAAAGTGCTTCCTGTCAAAGCAGGTAAACCTGCTAAAAAGACTACCAAAAAACCAGCGAAAAAGAAAAAATAAGCTATCATTGACTTTTTCGAAAAAAATTTATACCACTTATATAATAATTTCACTATTTTTTACCTATTTTCTCTGTTTTTCCTGTTTTTCTCCATTTTTTCTTAGATACTTTCGTTACCATATATACATATTCGCCTATAAACCATTACAAATATATATTCTATTTTTTTGTTTTTGTCAACTAGTTATAGCGGGAAAGCGTTGAATTTTTATGCGCCTTTACTATATTTTAACTGCGAAAGCACCAAGATGCCGAATTTCTTTAGAAATCGGCATTACTCTCGCATCCAATCCGAATGTTTCGGAATTGGCGGTCGAGATAACTTTTTGGGCTACAGCCTTGAATTTTTTTGTTTCATAAGCACTAAAATCTTTTACATCATTTAATTATATCACTATGAGTAAGAACGAACAAGATGAGAAAGTAATCGCTACGGGAACCGTAACTCCTCAATCTATCGAAAATGAAATTTCCAAATCGTATATCGAATATGCGATGTCCGTTATCGTATCTCGTGCGTTACCTGATACAAGAGATGGATTCAAACCAGTATTGAGGAGAATTATGTTTTGAATGTATCAGATGAACAATTTCTTCAATCAGAAACATAAGAAGTCAGCGAGAATTGTCTGAGAGGTTATGGGAAAGTACCATCCACATGGAGATAGTAGTATCTACGACGCTATGGTGCGTATGGCTCAACCACGATCTATGAGATATCCACTGATTGATGGACAAGGAAACTTCGGTTCTATCGATGGTGATGGTGCTGCGGCAATGAGGTATACAGAAGCAAGATTGACCAAGATAGCTGAAGAGATGCTTAATGATCTTGAACAAGATACTGTCGATCGGAGAGATAATTTTGATGGAAGTCTCAAAGAGCCTATCATGCTCCCTACTAAGTTTCCAAATCATCTCTGTAATGGTACTATGGGTATCGCCGTAGGTATGGCGACCAATATGGCTCCTCACAATTTGAATGAAGTGTTGGATGCTTCTTTGTTGCTTCTCGAAAAAGAAGGGAAACCGCTTACCGACAAGCAAAAAGCAAAAGCCATCAAAGACAAGGCAGTAAAAGATGAAGCTGCTGTTGAAATAGACGAGACTCCTGTTAGTGATGTATACAGCGTCAGTATCGACGAAATCATGGAGATTATCAAAGGACCAGATTTTCCTACCGGAGGTATTATCTATGATAGCAACAACATCAGAGAAGTATACAAAAAAGGGAAATGAGGTATTATCATGAGAGGAAAAACTCATGTAGAAGAAAATAAACATGGAAATATTATCGTCATCGACGAAATCCCTTATTTGGTAAACAAATCTTCATTAGTATCAAAGATTGGCGAATTAGTTGTTGATAAAAAAATAGAATGAATCTCAGATATGAGAGACGAATCAAGCAAAAACAAGATCAGGATTGCTATCTATCTCAAGAACGGCATAGATGCAGACAAGATTTTGGTTGAACTCTATAAATATACAGAGTTGCAATGTGCGTTTAATTTTAATAATGTATCACTCGTCGAAGCAGGTATACAACCAAGATTATTGAATATCAAAGATCTCTTAATGGAATTCGTTACCTTCAGAAGATCAGTCGTCTACCGCAGATCAGTATTCCAATTGAACAAAGCAAAAGACAGATTACATATTTTGGAAGGATTGAAAAAAGCGATTGATGTCATTGATGAGGTCATAGAAACCATCAAAAAATCAGAAACCAAACAAGACGCAAAAGAAAATCTGATGAAAAAATTTGATTTCTCAGAAGCACAAGCTGAATATATCCTTATGATGAGATTACAATCATTGGTAGGTCTAGAAATACAGAAGATTGCTGACGAAATCGAGGAAAAGAAAAAACTTATCGAAGAACTCCAATCTATCATCAACACCCCTGAAAAACTTGATGGTGTCATCAAGGATGAATTCAAATATATGAAGAAACAATATGGAGATGAGAGAAAAACAGATCTTTCTCAAGATCTCAGCGTATACAATGTTTCTGGTAGCTTGAAAGCATTCATGTCCGCTGCTGATAAAGTGAAAGAAGATGTTATCGTCCGGATCGGAAACGATTATAGTGTAAGGATATTATATCAGTCTAGAATCCAAGTAATACCTGATGAAACCATGGATCTCATCTATACTCACAATCAAGACAAATTGATTGTCATCACCGATATAGGAGAATTGGTTGTGCAGAGATTGAAAGATTTTGGAAGCTTTGTTATGAAACAAAATGCATTGAACTTAAACGAACATTTCTGACTTAAAGGAAAGATTATCTTCGCCAAGACGCTGCATTTCGATTATCATCATCTTATCTTCCTTACCAACCAGAATAGCTGTAAAAAGATCAATAAGGAATTGGTATTATCATTCAAAAAATTTCCTACGGTCATCATGAAATTAGCAGACAAAGAAAAGATATTAAGCGTAGAAGCAGTGAATGACACAGACAATGTTGGTATAGTAACCAAGCACGGATGGATGTTGTTATTCAAGAGTAGTGACCTCAGACCTATGGGTAAGACTGCGTGATGAGTCAAATCTATTGAATTGCAAGAATGAGATGAAGTAGCTAATATGTTCTTACACAAAGGCGAACCATTTATCCTTATCCATGCAAACAAGAATGGAAAACTCCTGAATCTTGAAGATCTGAAAATATGGAAAAGAGCGAGAAAGGGTCAGGTAGTTATGACAGGAAAAGAAATTCTTGAATGAGGAATCAGCATCATCGAATGAGCAATCAGAATCAGATTCAAAGATAGCAATATCAAGACTTTACATTCCAACGACATTCACTTGGATGAGACAGATACGCCATTAGCAAAAATGGTAGATAAAGATATTGATGTCATCTATAGGCCTCGAGAAGAAAAAGAGGAGAATCTCAGATACAAAGAAGAAAGGAAAAAAGCTGAAAAGGAAGCTGAAAAAATGGAAAAAGGAATAATTGACTCCGAGGAAGTTGAAGAAAGCAATGACAACATAGAAGCTTCAGAAACAGAAGCGGCCGAATAATACGCTTTACTATATAACATATCTCGTCTCCATGTCAAAAAAACAAATGATGTTCGTAGTCGTTTTGAATATTTTTCTTATCTTTTTGGGCGGCATTATAATTCGATGAATTACAAACAATAGACTGAAGTCATTTTGAACATCAGTAGAATCAAGCATGGGAACAAAAGTAAATGATATCAAAAAGTCTAATTTTCTAGCACTACAATCTTATCTCGTAGATACCGTCACTACTGCCAAAAAATCCGTTGTGAGTATTACTATAAGCAAGGATGTAAAATTTTATGTAGAAGATCCTTCACAACTCAATTGACCATGAAGCATCCAGCAACAAACAACCAAAGTTGGCTGATGAAGTGGTATATTGGTTACGAAAAATGGATATATTATCACCAACAAACATGTCGTACAAGATACTACTGCCAAATATTCTGTCATAGTCTCCGACGGTAGAACCTATAATGTAGATAAGATATGGTTCGATGATTTACTCGATATCGCACTATTGAAAATAGTGAACTCTGAAGGTATATCTCCTACTGATCTTACTGCCACAACATTCTTACCTCTCAAGACACAAATCGATATAGGACAATTTGTACTTACTATAGGTAATGCTCTTTCCAAATATCCACATACAGTTACTATGGGCATCCTTTGAGGAAAAAATAAACAGCTTACGATAAATGGGAATAATTTCTATATCGGTCTCTATCAAACTGATGCACACGCAGGTCCTGGAAATAGCTGAGGTCCTTTGCTTGATATTGATGGTAATACTATAGGAATGACTACCGCTATCGATGAATGAGAAGGTATGACCTTTGCGTTGCCTTTGAGCCAAGAATTCATGGCATGAACAATCAAATCTATAGAAACCTTTGGTAAAATATCCAGACCTATCATTGGTATACAGTATGTGGAAATCAGCTCATCACTGAAAGCTGAAAAAAAACTTACCAGCGATACTGGTATTTTCGTAAATGACGTACTCACTGACTTGCCCGCATGGGAAGCGTGACTCAAGGTTGGCGATGTGATCGTTGCTATCAATGACAACGAAATCACCAGGCAAATGCCGTTCTTGTATCAGCTTTATACCTATATTCCTGGAGACACTATTACACTTAGCATCATAAGAGATGGAAAAACAATGGGTCTTACCGTCGTATTAGGTGGAAACACTCAATAATATCCGTGTTTTTTGACAAAACTAGCTAGTTATGTCACTATTTCTATAAATGTAAATCTGAATGCCCTTACTAAGCCAGAAAAAATTGAAAACAGATGCTTTTCGGGATATACTTGAATATACATAATGTATTTATTTCATGAATTGACCGTATGCCTACGTATATCCCTGATTCATTGATCAACGAGATAGAAGAGCTCAAAGAATTATGAAAGTTTGACGATGCCATCAAAAAGGTGAATACTATCCTTTTTAGGGATCCGAACAATGAAGATGCGCTTTTACAAGTGACCGACATCCAATATAGAAAAGGTGAAATCTGAAAAGCAACCAAAGCGATAGATTTTTTGAATGCGAAGAAAAACAATACAGATCCGTTGGGTCTCTATATCAAAGGCGTCTTGGAAATGGAAAAGAATCATCGATTGGAAGCCAAAAAATATCTTCAGCAAGCCTTGGAAATCACCAAAGCAGAAAATCATGAGATTCTTAGATGCTATGGTCTTTGCGAATATCGGTACGGTAACAGAGAAAAGGGACTTAACTTTCTCAAGGACGCGTTCCACATCAACAATACTGACGCCGAAGTCATCTATAATTTGATAGAACTATATATCCTTGAACATAAATACAAAAAAGCTAAAGATATGATCAAGTATTTCTACAAGCATCGTGAAAAATTACAGGTCATCGACAAGGGTATGGATTTTTATGACCAAAAGATCTCCCTCTTCGAAAAGTTCATCACTACGCAGCATATGTTTAAAAAATAAAAACACATTTTATACCTTATCCTTCTCAGGATGTTAAAAAGCTCACTCTCAAAAATTTTCAAACAAGATCTTGCTCACCTTCTCAAGACCTCTTGGACCAATGTCTTTGGTGTAAGTATCTTCATCGGATTCTTGTTGTTTCTCTTAAATATCTTCTTGGGTGTCTCCTTGTATGCCAATCAATTTACTGGTGATCTCAAGGATAGGCTCGGTATGTATTTTTATATCAAAGAAATCTCAGACAACGAAACAGAGACATACAAAAGAGTTATCAACCTCAAAGACGAATTGGAAGGTAAATGACTCAAAGTCATGTTCTCATCAAAAGATGACGCATTGGCGTTCTTGGAAAAAAAGATTCCTGATGTCGTGAGCAATTTCCAAAAATTTGGTATAGATAATCCACTGCCATCGACACTCTACGTGATGTTTGATAGCGACAGCAAATACGAAGCATTGAAAACCATCATCCTCAAAAACAAAGATATTATTTTGAATACCAAAGATCTGGACACATGATCAACCCTCAAACAACAAGAAAATAGAGTGCTCACTATCATCAACATGAGCAACTTCATTGTAGGACTTTCTTATGTAATTATTGCTATCCTCCTCTGTATCATCATTGCTTTCCTCTGATTCCTCTTGAAAAATATTTTCCATACCTTTCACAGAGAATTAGAAGTCAAAAAGATATTATGAGCAACGTACAATCAGATTGTTCAATGATTTGTAGCACTTACGGTCAATGTCTTGTGATTCTCATTTCTTATCTGTTTAGCATTGTTACTTATCAGCTGAATCACTATCAACTACTATATCTACCATCTCTTTGATATCACACTTTGGAGTGTGTTTAGTAATATAGCACTGATTATTGGACTCTTTGTAGCAGAAATTGCTCTTGTTACATGAGTTGGATTCCTATTCTCATACTTCTTTGCTCGTGCACTCAATAAGAAATTATAAGATCAAAAAATAATATAAAAAAAACAGACTCGCTATCACGCAGGTCTGTTTTTCGTATATATGAAATATTGATATCTAATATTGTATCTGTATTCCAGGTCCCATAGTAGGAGCAATAAATACTTTCTTGATCAATTTTCCTTTGACTCCTGTGGGCTTATTGTCTTCCAATGCCTTGAGGAACGCCTTGATATTCTCTTCTATCTGCGTCTCGCTGAATGATAATTTTCCTACTGCTGCATTGATGTTTCCTGTCTTATCAAGTTTGAATTCCATCTTTCCTTTTTTGAATTCAGCTATCGCTTCTGCGATATTTGCTACAACAGTTCCTGCTTTTGGAGACGGCATAAGTCCTTTTGGTCCTAGCTGTTTCGCTGCTGGAGCAAGATCTCTGATAAGTTCTGGAGTAGTAAGCAAAACGTCAAAATCAAATTTTCCTGCTTTGATATCGTTCAAGAGTACTTCTGTGCCAACAAGATCAGCTCATGCTTCTTTTGCGGTCTTTTCATCGTTGGTGAATACTGCGATTCTTTTTTTCTTTCCTGTTCCATGAGGAAGGATAGTTGTCCCTCTCATCATCTGGTCATTGTACTTTGCGTCTGCAAAAGTCTTGACTGCGATCTCTACAGATCCGTCGAATTTGCTGTATCCTGATTTTTTGAGCAGTTCTACTGCTTCATTGATAGAATACGCTTTAGTTGAATCAACCAATTTAGTTGTTTCTTTTCGTTTTTTTCCGTGTGCTGCCATTTTCTAAACATTGTAAATAATAAAAACGGTCATAATGAGCAAAAGCTCTCCCGTACTAAATAGCTATGATTAAAAGATTATTTGATTGCGAATTTCGAATTTCGAATTATTTTTTTAATCCGCAATTCGTTAATCCGTAATCTTTAAAATCAATTAATCTGTTTTGTTGTGTTATTTTTCTATTTCTATACCCATGTTCTTCGCAGTTCCTGCGATAGATTTCATCATAGATTCGATATTATCAGAATTCATATCTCCCATCTTGAGCTGAGCTATCTCTTCCAAGTCTTTCTTGGTAAGCTTTCCAATCTTGTTCTTGTTTGGTTCTCCTGCTCCTTTTGGTAGCTTGAGTTTCCAAAGAATCAAGTTTGAAGTAACCGGACTTCCTATTTTGAGATCGAATGATCTATCAGCATAGATAGTCAATGTACATTTTACTTTTACGTCCGCTCCACTGAATTGCTTCATGATTTCCATGGTTTTATCGTTGAATTCTTTGATAAATTGTCCGATATTTACACCATTTGCTCCGAGCATAGGCCCTAGAGGAGGTGCTGGCTGAGCCTTTCCAGCCGGTATCTCAAGATTGAGAATGTTAGTAATTTTTCCTGCCATGTGAATATTAATCAATAAATAAAGATTTTAGATATGCTTTGGATTTGTGATACAAGCTATATTCTACTTGGATGAGCCATATACCATCATTCATATAGACGAGCATAATGACTTGTTTATCCTTGTATTCCGGAAGATTGATATAGATAACCTTATTTCCGAATAGCTTATTTTCCAGAAGCTCTTGTTCTGTGGCCATGGTATAAGTACTTCCTTTGAGCGCTCTCGCTATGCTTGCGAAGTCATAGCTCGGTGTGCCGAGATAAATATACCATATTCACTTTTCATCAGCCAATGCATACTGATATTTTATGCCCAATTGCTCTATGATAGCTATCTTTCAGTAATATATACTTGTTCCGGAAAGCATTTTGATAGTAGAGTTTTTGGTCATTGTCCCTGTAGTGGTTACTGCAGAAACTGTTCCTGTTGTGTTTGTTCATGGAGAAGTAACAATCCCTGTAGATGTTGATCAGGAAGTCATTTCGTCTTCGAATGAACTGATACTTGGCATCGTATCTCAGCTTACGCTCAAGATTTGTATGCCGGTTCATGAGTCTTGGTCATTTGCCTGTTCTTTTAGCTTTGTTCCTTTTACTTGATACCATACGATATACACGATCATCAGTGCCAAAAAGAGCAACATCATGGAGAATCTCAGGATCTTTTGGTCTTTGGTATACATCCTAGATAATCAGTAAGTAAAACCGCTTTCTACAGAGAAGCAACATAAATTCAGTGAAAAGTGAATAGTTAATAGTGAATAGTGTGGGATTTGTTTTCTTATAGGCTATCGTATATTACAATAGCATATAGTTATACATTTCATTCGTTTTTCACTATTCGTTTTTAGTTTTTCATTAGAATTTGTGTCCTGTAGTCATATATAAGATTAGCTCATGAGCTCTACCTTGTCCAAGTCGATAACGACTGGAGTAAGTCTTCATAACATTTCGATATTCACAATTGCTGTTCACTTTTCCGCATCAATATTCCTCACACTCCCCTTCATTCATTTGAAATCTCCTGTCTTGAGCAGAACGACATCACCTTCTTTGAATGGTATCTTGAGTTCTGATCTTTCTTGTGATTTTTTGATCTGTTCTATAATCTTTGTGTATTCATCTTCCGTCAATGGAATAGGGCGAGTCTCAGCTCCCACAATCAACCTAACTCCTGGAGTATTTCTGATGACATACCAGATCTTATCGTTCATCTGAGATTTGATGAAAACGTATCCTGGATATAATTTTTTTTGCTTGATGATTTTCTCTCATTTTTTGAGCGAAGATTCGTTGATCATAGGAGACATATAATCCTCTACGGTCGGTTCAAGATCTTGTTTTTTCATCCTCTCTCTAAGGTTTTCTATCACCAATTCTTCCTGCCCTGAAACCACACTCAAGACATACCATCTGAAATGATTATCTTCGATTTGCCTTTTGATTTCTCAGGTATTAGTTTCTGCTTTTTGCATACGAAACGATTAAACGATAAAATGACTAAACTACTAAACGTTACGTATTATTTCATGACGCTGTAGAATCGTTTGGACAGACCGGAAAATACGGTATCTGCTGCGATAAAGTAGACTCCTGCAACCACGATAGCAACAAAGATGGCAATCGTAAGATTGATAAAATCCTTTTTGGTAGGATGTTTAAGTTTTTTGACAGTTTCCAAGCTATCATAGATAAATTTCATCATGGGTTATTTTTTTTACCAATAAAAAAAAAGTTTGGCACCACTATACTATTAAAGTCCAGTAGTTTTTCAAGAGAAAATAACGAAAAAGCTTTAAGATAACAATGTTAAGTATTAAGTGCTAAATGCTAAGTTATGGATTTTGTTTTTAGATGAATTATACTTATGTAATACCATAACAATAGTCCATAAATAAGACTCTACTTTCACTTAAAACTTAACACTTAGAACTTAGCATTTTAGTTATTATCCCACTGCGCAAACATATCTAGTCATCAATGATGACTTTTCGCCAAAATCACCAGGATTGACATAGGCTATGATTTGAGCTTTTTTCTTCTGAGAAGCTAATAATTTTTGGAATATATTCACTACAGGATTTTTGGGAAACGTTTGTTCCATACTCTTTGTTATTTGTTTCTGTTCATCGGTTTTTTTTGCAGGCTTAGTAGTCAATTCGATATTGGTGAGCAAAACGACGTTGTGGTCGTGAGCGTGTTTTTTGGTCTGAGATATAAGTTTTTTGATTTGTGTCTCAGAAATATTTTTTCCTACACTAATATGCAAAAACTCTTCCGTCTGGGTAATTACTCTCAGAAATGGAAGCTGAAAACGTAGTTGATGAGAAACAGATTCTTGCTTAGTAGTCGAAACTTTGGCACCGAACTGACGAGCAATAGCATCCATATCGGTGGATGATTTTTCCCGGTTCTGGCCCAAAATTGTTCCATGATTGTTGATATCAATGAGTATGTGGTTTGGATCATCCACTTGCTGTGAAATCATCAATAGCTTCTTTTTTTGACTATCGAGCAATAAATACCCAGCCGCTTGGAGCAATCAGGTATAAAAATGCGGTCCTTGAGGGAGGATCGCTATACTATGTGGCTTGGATACGGGTTTGAGTGTCGGAATCAATTCTGACGCACCCACAACATACCCCATGACTTGTTCAGCTAGTATTTCAGGACTTATCATTGATAATTATTTTTTAGACGTCATTTCGACCCCCAGCTTTTCGGGGGAGAAATCTCCTTCTTTTCTATAAGATTTCTCACTGCTAAAGCAGGTTCGAAAAGACTAAAACACTATTATTTTTTTATAAGTGATTTTTTGATTTGGATGACAAATCTATCTGCCAATCTATCACGTTTTTGCCACTCTTCCAGGCTCATAAATACGACGGATACAATTTCGATGAAGTATGCTCTGAAGATTTCGTTGATGTTATCCTTGATCATATCTATCTGTGGTTTTTCACAGTTTTTGTAGACGACTACGAGATCCATTTCCAGGTCGACGTTGAATTTTTTGCCGAAATAATACTGATCGATCATCACTTCATAGGTCTTGAAAAGCGTGATAATATCGTTTTGGAGTCAAAAATAGAAGACGTTTTTGAGCGTATCATAAAATTCCGGCTTGATAGAGATAGCTCGGCCTTGATTATCTTTGTTTACATTGATGACGTTGGATTCGTTGAGAGAGTCTACTTGTTTTTTGATTGCAGGGAAAGTCCGCTCGATTTCGCTTTCGAGGGCTCTCATAGAGATACCTTGCCTCTTGAATAAGAGATATTTGAGGATATCAACTTTTGTCTTGCTACCAAAGAGTTTCTCTAGATTCATACTTCAATGCTAAAGCGTTAAAATGATGAAATGATAAAACAATAAAAAAAGCTACCATCATATATATGTGATAGTAGCCAATGTAGGGATTTGGGAAGAAATTACAAGTACAGGGGAATTATTATAAAGAAAAAAGATCTCTTATGATTCTTTGTGTAAAATACTATTTTAGAGAGAGCTTTGGATTATCCAACCATTCTAAAAGTTCTTTATCGTTTCTTGATATACTTTCTGTTAATGTTTCTGGTTTTTTTCTATCCCAACAATCTAATTGGTCTATCATAAATCATAACATCTTCTTCTGATTTGCCTCCTTTTCACTGCTTTGTGTAACCAATAATTTTACTATAATATTTATGTATTTCTGTTTTCGTAAGAAATACTCTCTTGTATAGATATTCATCTTTTTATAAATACCAGTTATTATTTTCTTATTTTGGTCTATAAATACTTGTGCGCTTTCTTTATTACGAAATGGTAAATTGGAAATAAAAGGACTTTTACTTCACTTAATATACCATTCCTGGCCTGCTTGTTCAATTGTTAAGTATCATGGAAACACACTTTCAGCATATTGCTTACCTTCCATTTCAGATTCCGCTGATTTATATTCATTTTCATTTGTTGCTACTTTTATGTTATTTCCACTATCTACGATGTAATATTGCTTATAGTTCCACATAAAATTATTTTTCTCTTCAAGAAATGCTTGTGTAAAGGCAATATGGAAAGATTCATCCGAGAAATTTTTTAATACATTTTCTTTAAAATATTTCTTGACTTGAATAAATATCTCAGTCTTTCTAGTGTTGTCTCTTGACTCTATATATTCGCTCCTTATCTTTTTTATACTAGCTAATTCTGATAATTTTGCTGTGACTACAATTTCATTTATTAATATACCTTTAGAATTATTTATATCACTACTCTCTACTTTCCTAGCTGATAGCCTTCTTGATGTATTTGTATTATTTGTATCATCCTCTGTTTTAACGATTTTTCCTAATTTATTCGTCTCACTATCTCCAGGAATAACAGACACTCCAAGATTCTCAAGCAACTTTGTTAAAGTATCCCTTCCTGCGGCACCGTCAGAAGTAAGTCAATTTTTCTTCTGAAATGCTATTACAGCTGCCTTGGTTTGTGGACCATACATACCATCAATCATTCAATTTCCATAATATCATAATTTTTTTAATGCGATTTGAAGTGCAAGTGTAAATCCTGCTCATTTCAATTCTTCTGTGCTTGTATCAGAAAATACCTCCTTGAAGTTATTGTTTTTATCAAAGCGATATTTTGCATCTTGGAGGATTTTCTTAGCATCATCTATATTGATATTTTCTATTATCGATTGTTTAAGCTTGATTGTTTCATCTTTCAGAGTTTTAAGATCCTCAAATGAAGACTGAATCTGTTCTTTCAATCGCCCGCTATTTACCTTGTCAGAAACATTGTTTTCGGTGAGTTTAACTTCTCCCATTATGATATGATACTATATAAAAAGATAGTATCTAGATTATATCCAGAACATCTTCATTTGTCAAATTTCTCAATACATTCTTTTAACATTTTTTTACCCCAGAAATTTGCTTTTTTTTTGATTCTCGATACAATTATACTATATTTACCATATATTCCTCACTATGCACGCATTCAAAAGATTCATCAATCATATGTTAGCCAATCATTCTATCCTCTTTTTTGGAACTATTATCATTATTATCGTCATTATAGGCACGCTCTGTTTTCATTTCATCGAACGCCGAGATCTTTTCCATTCATTTTATTTCACTACCGTGACAATGGCGACCGTAGGATATGGAGACATGGCTCCTGTCACCTATGCAGGAAAAATTTTTGCTATCATCTACGGCTTTATGGGTGCACCACTTTTTATTGGACTGACGTGAATCATCCTTCAATCAAAATTTCAAAAAATCGTGAAAGGCAGTATCCACGAATATCACAAAGAACTCAAAGAAGCAGCCAAAGCAGCTAAAAAATTATGAGAAGATCTCAAAAAAGAACATGAACTCCAAGAAGAGACAATAGAGCAAATCGAAGAAGCCTCCCCTGCAGCCAAGAAAGCACGATGGAAAAAATTATTCAAAAGAAAATAATCAGATATATAATTTTAAATTTTAAATGTTGAATTTTGAATTTTAAATGAAAGAATTCTCTATTTTATAGACTATCGTTATTTTACAATAGTCGATATCAGAACTATTCCATCATTCAATATTTCCCTCCTTCGAGGACAAGAGCATTTATCATTCAACATTATTTTTGTTTGGAAGCGATATACGCTAATGCTAACGCATCAGCCGCATCATTGAATTCAGGAAATTCCTTGAGATTATATATTTTCATAATACATTTCTGAACGAGATTTTTTTCTGCTTTACCATTTCCGGTGATGAATTTTTTCAACTCGATAGGCGTATATTCTTTGATCTGGATATTGTTTTTGAGGCATAGGGTTATCAATATTGCTCTGATACCGTAGACAAATTCTGCGTTATTCTGATTGAACTTTGTGAAGAAGAGTTTTTCCATACACATAGTCTGAATCTTGTGTTTTTTGATGAGCTTAGTGAAATACTCATAGATTTCTCTCATTCTTTCAAATTGATCCATCCTCGTCGGTGATTTTTTTTCCAATAATAAAATACCTGAATCTACTATTTTCAGTTCCGGTGTGATAAGCGCATATCAGAGCTTTCTAACTCAGGGATCTATACCTAGGATCATCTATAATAAATTAAGGATTAAGATCGCCATAGGCGATTATTAAGAGCTTCGCTTATTAAGGATTACTCATATTTTTCTTTGTAGTATTCACAATTCTTACCAATATTCAAACAATACTATTAGATTCTCTTATGTACTCGTTATAATCTTTTTCAAACATATTACTATCTTGTAGTAATTTTAACCAATATAGTGTTTCATTTGCTTCTTTTAGAGCAATTACAAGCTTATTAAGAAAATCTTTTTTTGATGCTCAAAATTTGGATTCGTTTATATTGGCTCCTATACTAGTTCCACTTCTTAATAATTGTTTGGATATAACAAATTCGTTGTTTTTGGTGAGAAACTTATATATTTCTATTATCTTTACACTAAATTTTGAAGCTTTTTCCATAATCAAATTCGGCTTTTTCTTGTTCGTATCTACCATCTCTCCTTTTTACGTATAAATTTCTTAATCCTTAATTCTTAATCCTTAATATCGTCGTAGTAATTTTAAAAAAGATCATCAGTAATTCAAGACAATATCTCGTATCCATCCTTGGTTATAAGTATAGTATACTCCCATTGAGCTCAGAGATCTTTGTTTTTGCAGTAGATATTCCAATCATTGCCCGATCTATGAACGAAATCCGTAGAAGTTACTGCGGTGATAGGCTCGAACGCCAAGACCATCCCTGGCTGAAAGAATATTTTTTTCATGTCAGGATTGGGGGTGTTGTAGATATATGGTTTCTCATGTACTTTATTCCCTACACCATGTCCAGTCAATTTTCATAAAACAGAGAATCATGCGTTCGTGATAATCGAGTGAACGCGATGAGAATATTCATAGATAGACTTCCCCGGTCAGATATATTGTATCGCTTCATCAAGTCATTTTTTAGTTGCTTTGGTTAGCGCATATCACAGCGGATTCGCTAGCTCACCTCAAATGATTACGGTAATGGCTGAATCAGTAATTCCTCCATTGTAGGTGATTCCGCAGTCTATTTTCAATACATCTCCGTTCTGCAATATATAGTCATCAGGGATCCCATGGACGACACAGTCGTTGACTGACAGACAAAGATTCGCCGGATAGCCTTCATATCATTTGAATGCTCATTTCAGCTTATGTTCGTTGATATAATGCTCCGCGATGAATTCGAGTTCGATGAGGGAAATCCCTGCTTTCGCCTTGCTGTGCAATAAACGGAGCAATGAAGTCAGATATTTTCCTGATTCCCTGATATTTTCTATCTGCTTCTGATTTTTTATTTGACCGTCCTGTTGCATGAGTCGTTCTTTAGAAATGGTAAATATCTTGGAAATTTTATATCCAATCCAGAAAAAATAGCAATCCGAAAATATGATCAGGATTTGGAATGGTTTTTGTACATTCAATTGTATACCCATAGAAAATCCATATAAGATATTTCGATAATCAGTATTTTTTTTATTCTTTTATCCTAATCGTTATGACTCATCCAGAACAACAGTATCTTGACCTTCTCAAGGACATTATGGAAAATGGGGTAATGAAGAAAGATCACAATACCGGTATAGGTCTCACAAGTGTTTTCTGACGTCAGATCAGATTTGATCTCTCACAATGATTTCCTCTCCTTACTACCAAAAAGACGTACCGAAAATGAATATTACATGAATTATACTGGTTCTTTTCTTGACAATCAAATATCAAGTATCTCGTAGACAACAATGTTAATATCCGAAATGATTATCCATACAAGATATATCAAAAGAAAGCTGAAAAATGAGAATTTCCGATTATGACGCTAGACGAATTTATCCAGAAGATAAAAGATGATGCAGATTTTGCACAACAGCATGGCGAACTTCCTATGATTTATGGGCAACAACGAAGAAAACGACCTACAAGCGATGGAGACACTATAGATCAATTGGCTTGGATTGTAGATACATTAAAAAATTATCCTGATAGAAAACATGCAGTATTGTCAGTGCGAAATCCCGAATACCTCTATGGTATGGCGAAACCTGGAAAAGCATTAAGTTTCCCTTTGTGTCATATCCTTATTCATTTCAATGTAGCCAACAACAAACTAAGCTGCCAACTCTATCAAAGGAGTGCTGATTCTTTTCTCGGAGTACCATTTAATATATGAAGTTATGCATTATTAACCTATGTTCTCGCTAAGATATGTTGATATGAGGTTGGTGATTTTGTCCATACATTCTGAGATGTACATATCTATGAAAATCATATGGAGCAGGTAAAGGAACAGATATCACGCGAACCTAAACCATTCCCTACATTGATCATAGACGACTCCGTCAAAACTATGGAAGATTTCACTCCAGACAAGGTCACTCTCCAATGATATGACTCTCATCCTGCACTCAAATGAGAACTGACCGTCGCCGGTGGATTCGACGAAAAAGATAGGATAAAAAAATAGGTTTTATTATATCACACGTTTCATGCCTACATTTGAAATCGAAATAAAGGTGCTTCTCGGTGAAGAACAAAAAGCACAAGAAATCATCGACAAGATCAAACAATATGATACAAACACTACGCTAATTGACGAGAATGCTCAGCTCAATCATTACTTCTTGGCTCAGGGAGATTTTGAAGCACTCACAAAAAAGCTCAAAGCATATATCCATTCTGATCATCATGAAAAGCTGTATCAGGTTATCCTTGAAGGCAAAAACCATTCCCTTCGTACAAGAGAAATGGATGGTAAAGTACTTTTTGTCGTGAAAGCGTCTGTCGATGATACGACAAGCTCCAACGGGACAGCTAGGATAGAATTCGAAGAAAATGTCGCTGGTCTTGGATTGGCTGAATTAGATCAGATATTGCTTGATCACTGATTCCCTTATCAATCCAAATGGTCCAGGAAAAGGCAGGAATATAAATACAAGGAGTATACTGTATGTATAGACAAAAATGCTTGATATGGATATGTCGCAGAATTCGAAAAGATTATCACCGATCAAAATCAAGCAGAAACCACCAAAAAAGCTATCAGAAAAGAGCTTGAACTTCTGGGAATAGAAGAATTAGCTCAGGATAGGCTTGAGAGGATGTTTGCTCATTACAATAAGCATCGACCTGAATACTACGGCACTGACAAAACATTTATTATAGAATAATACGCTTATTCCGAAAATTTTCGATCATCCGCAAATTGTTGAGAAAATGTTTGGATGATAGTCGGATCGAGAAGCAAGATTCAGATTTCCCTATTTTCATCCAGAGAAGTCTGAGAGAGATTCATACTGCCAAGCAACAAAATCTTATGATCTATAAGAATCATCTTGGTATGGTTGTAGTGTTTTTTAAGTTTTCTTGCGTAGTCCTTACCAAAATATTTGACCAGATCATCATTATCATCGGTATCCGCGACAAGCATCTTGAGATCTGGAAGTGATTTTTTGGTCTTCAAAATATTCCGAAGTGCATCGTCAGTGATGTATTGCGTCTGGATGATGATAGACTGTTTGGCTGATTGTAATAGTTGCTCTATCACTCCCCTGCAGTTGATATTGCAGACGACGAGATTTGGATGAATATCTTTCATCGCTATTTTTTCTCAATTCCAATCTTTCTCAAATATCGTATGTAAACTTGTCCAAACACCAGTATCATAACTCTGGAAGAAATGCTCACGATTTTTTGCGAATGAACTATGAGTTAAATTCGCCGTTTGTATGATAAATCCACTATCGATGAGATTGACTTTTGCATGAGTATATTGCGTACCCATCTGTTTGTCTGATTTCAATTGAATATTTTGATATCAAGAAAAATACTGACTCAATTCTTTGAGCGTATTCTGATATTGCTTATACTTATTGTTTTCTACGATAATCCTGATATTCACCTCGTTTGATGCCAATGTTTTCAAAGCGCTTTTAAAATCTTTTTGGGTGAATTCGTAGGTCCAGAGGTCTAGATTTTTTTGAGTGGCCAAAAAATATCCTAATTCCTTATCTAGACTTTCTCCCGGCGAACGGAAAAACTCTCCTTGAATATCCTGCAAGTTGCCTAGTTGTTTAACGACTGTTTTTGTGCTTGCCTGTGGCGAATAGGTGCCAAGTTCTATTTTTATATCACCAAGGATAAAGCCAATAACAAGAAAGATAATCACCATAATCCATCAGAGATATTTTTTCTTCATCTAATATTTGACAGACAATAAAAATTATATATAATAATTATAATAAATCGGTTTAGTTTTTCAATACCACCTACTCAACGCTAAACAGATATTTATTATATACTCGCATGTATCATGTCTACACACAAAAAATCACCCAAAGGACTTTCAACAGAAGGAAAGAAAAAACATTTTGAAACTGGTAAGCATCTCGGGAAATTTGTCGGAAAAACTGGTATAAGTACATATAAAACCATAGATGCATTGGACAAAACTATTGGACAGGCTATCTGAGGTAAATCACACAAAGTGACTGATACAATCAAAAACAATATCTTCAAAATACTTATATCGGCAGGTATTCTCTTTGGATGATCATATGCAACCTATAACACTTTCACTAAGAACAATGATAAGGACAAGCAAGAGGAAATAGTTAATGATGATACACATATAGCAACCCTAAAAGATCTTTTTCAAAAAACAGAAATAGATAATCTTTTCGGTTGATGAAAAGACTATCAAAACAAATGGGAAAAAAATTATGCAGGGAATAATGAAGAACGAGATAGAATGTACGATGGAGAAAGCCATCGCAAGAGAATGATACAATGATTTATACATATGATAGAATCCTGAGATCTCGCTATGGTTATAAAGAAACTGAAGGACAAGGATGTTCCTTTGGATATGGTTTTTCTCGCTATCACAGAATCATATTGGACAGCAAATGCAAATTCCTGAGTTGCTGGATGATATCGACAATTTACCGAGGCTTCAGCAAAAGCATTTGGAGCTATAGATAAGCAATGAAATGATTTTCGCAACGATCCTGAAATAAGTACGGATGCCGCTATTGAGCATCTAAGAGCCAACTACAAAATAGTCACTAATCGATGTGAATCCACTGAATGCAAAAATCGATGAAATGGTGTCAGTGAAAACGACAAATGGATATTTGCCATGTATATGTACAACGGAAGCCCAAAATTGGTAAAAAAATGATTCTTGAAATGTAAGGGAAATGCTAACGAATATCCTGTAGCACAGGACAACACTGAAAATAGAAACTATGTCCCTCGTATATTAGCTATCAAAAATGTTCTAAAAACCTTTTTAAAAGTCTATGAATATGATATAAAAAAAATCAAGAATAGCTACAATATCATAAGTAAGCAATATACAAAAACTAATGCTGATAAACTGTTTGAATCTTATACTGAGACAGTCTTCTTAGATAGTGCATCAAGACTACAGAGGCTCAAAAAAATCAAGGACACATATGATAAGGAGCTAAAAAATGGACAGATCACCCAAAAATACTATGAATGAGCAATGCAAGTACTCAAAGAAGAATTAAACAAAGTAAATAATCCTGATGAAGATCAACAAGAATTGAAATCATCTGTCAAAGAAGATGAACAGACACCTGGAACGTTCGTATTCCTCAACAAAAGTGTCGATAAAAAATATAAGGTCTATTCCTACATCATCAAGGAAGGTGGCAATGTCTGATGAGTTAAAAATCAATTTAATACACAGATGAAATACAATGGTATATTACTCGTAACCAATGTAAAAGGAGAGGAATATGTTGTATCTACTAATTTTGATGCATGAACCAAAGTATTCGTCAAGCAGCTTATCAAATAAAAAACACATAAGTAATCACCCATTGATTACTCATATCTACTTAAGTATTTCTTATACATTTTTGACGCCGACGACGAATTCTCATTTGATTGGCATTTTTTTTGATGCAATTAATTCCAAGGCCTCCTCTACTGTTCACGTGAAATTTTGTTCAAACATCTTGCTCAATTCTCTCGCGATAGCAATCTGTCCGGTGAATCAAGTCTGAGAAAGTTCTTTCAAAAGTTTCTCTATTCTATGCACAGATTCATAAATAAATACTGGTATTTTCGACGCTAAAATTTCTTTAATTTTGGTTTGTCTCCCCTTCTTGGTCGGAAGAAATCCGAGGTAGATAAATTCAGACGTATCGAATCATGCTGCGACAACTGCTGGTATAAGTGCG